>ERZ869936.2-NODE-2-length-835794-cov-51.847814_pt1:565000-835794 | contig 835794 bp, 688 predicted proteins | sample MGYA00520876_ERZ869936 | MGnify/ENA primary metagenome ERZ869936 (study PRJEB32218, sample SAMN09650985) | biofilter metagenome | isolation source: enrty point of leading RO module | place: Saudi Arabia: Thuwal, RO plant located on Red Sea | collected...
CAAGGAAGAATTCGATCCCAAGTTCGTCCGCTCTTGCTTTCGCAATTGCAGAGTTTCTGCCTGTCACGATCCCTGTCCTGCCTCCCGATCGGTGCCAATTGGAAATGCCCTGGCCGTCGTGAACGTGGAATGCTTTCATCGCTTCACCCTCAATCGAGAAGAAAAGTCTTCCGTCCGTGAGCACTCCGTCACAGTCAAGAAGAAGCAGCTCGATACGAGCTGCCCGTCGAACGATATCTGAGCTATAGCCGGCGAACACTTTACTCATCATTTACCCAACCTCAAGGATATCTACTGACGTGAGTTTCAGACCCGAAGGCGTACGTGAAATTCTGAAGAGCGCCACACCGGATTCTTCGTCTCTGTTCAGGAGCTTGAGTTGGACTTCGGCACCTACGACTGTATCAACTCCATCAACGTCGTACGCGAACCTAACGTCCGTAACCCACTGCTGTGCAGAACCGGTGACACTCGCGGAGAATCTCGACACCTCGCCGCCCGCAAGCAAGACGTCGACCTGTGCCTTGCTATTCGAGATAACCGCCTTGTCGAACGTAGAAAAGAATGCTTTGACGTCTTCGCCAGCCGAACCTCCGCCTGAATCTACAATCCCGCGAAGAGCCCCGAGCGTGGCCCCGTATTCCGCGTCGGCAAGTATCGCGGCCCTGAACCGAGAGGCCGCCTCTGCCGTCTGTCCCGTCCTCTTGGCTATCTCGCCCAGACCCAGCTCTGACCAAGCGATGCTTTGCGCACTGGGCAAAGCGGATCCGAGCACTTTTTCAAAATTAGATCTAGCGTCCGTCACCTTTCCGGCGGCAAGCTGGGATCTGGCGAGCAGAACGCGCACATCGTGAAACTCGGGATACCGGCCGAGAACCGCAAGCGCGTTCGTCTCCGCTTCGGAGTACTTCTGCCTGTCAAACTCACGCTTGACGAAAAGGACGGGGTCAGGCTCATCGGCGATCCTCGGCGCAACGTCGTCGGAGTAGTTCGTCTGCGGATAGGACTTATGTTCATCTACCTCCACTCTCACGATCTCCTCCACCGTCTGAAAGACCGCCTCCCCAAAATTCTTCGCCCTGACCGTCACATTGGTTCTTATCTTGTTGCCGGCCTTTGTCGTCGCCGTGACCACTACGTTGGCATCTATATCGCCTAGATTTCTCAATGCCGATTTGGTCGAGCCGCCCGCTTTCTGAGGGAGGCCGATCATAAGGTTCATCTCAGTCACACGGTCGATCGTGTAATCGAGATAGGCCTTCTGGTTGGAGAAGGCCGATCGCACTTCCGGGAGCGTCAACGAGTTGTCCTCGCTCTCGTTCTTGAGGATCGAATAGAAGTTCTCACCCGCACTTCGGGCAAGGTAGCCCCAGATAAGCGATCCTTTGTTCGCTGTAGAGGTGTAGTAATAGCCGTCTGCGGGAGTAACTACATTTAGAGGGGCGTCACGATCGGATATGGCAGAGTAGCTGGTACGCTGGCGAAGGCGCTCCACATCCGCCACTGCTTCGCCGTACTCGGTCTCTATAAACTCGTTTGCAAGAAACCGCGACAGGCCTTCCCTGATCACACCGTAGCCATCGTCATTGACGGCGATCACATTCCCTAGATAGGACTTCGCAAGTCCCTCTGCGAGATTCTGGACGGTCGATGAATCTATCTGTGCTCTTGAAAGAACCGCTTCGTCTACAAGGACTGTTCCCGAATCGGAGAATCCCGCGCCCCGCTTTACGCAAATGATCCGGATCGGAACCCCCAACGACTTACCAAGCCTCTGTGAGAGAAAAGCGTCTGCCTTCTTCGCAATTGACGCGAGAGTCTCGACCCGCTCCGGCCTTGCCCCGGCCGATCCCCGTTTCGGATAAGCAACTTCGACACCCTCAACAACTGTGTTCTCGTACGTCCCCGCAACAAAAAAGGGCTGGCCGTTCAAAGGAAGGTCGAATGTGTTTGCAGTACCGGAGCCAGCGCTGAACACCGACTGACCGTCTGCGCCGTTGACGGTAATTCTGACCGGAGCAAAATCTGCTCCGCCCGTAAAGAACCAGCTTGTAGGAGTGGGATACCAGAACGAGAACGGCAGGAACTGTGATCCCGCCTCAGAAAGGGATGCGAGGCCGTCGTTCTCCTTTACAGCAAGCTTGTATCTGACAGATACGTTCGTCGTTTGACCGGCCGCCACTGCGGGAAGGCTGACCACGACTCTCTGCAGAGGCTTGGCTCCGCCAGTCGATTCCGGTGAGTTCGAGAAATCTGCGTTTGATCCGTTTGCCGTTACCGAAGACACCTGTGCCTGATCACTGATCCTTAGAGTCAGCCTGGAAAAAGAGGAAGAGCTGATGTTCTTGATGGCAAGCGCTGCCGTTACGTCCAGGTCTCTGTCGGCGCTGTAATCGGAAGGCAGAGTCGCCGTGATGTCATATTTAACGACCTCCCATGTCAGCCTGATCGCCCCCTGGGAATAAGAAGTGCCCGCTAACGCGAGCAATAGGCCAATAAGAAGTCGGATCGAGAGTAATCTTCTGGAATTCATCCTCTAAAAATGTCTCGCTTATATATGTAAGGTGTTTGTCAGCGATCGGATGCACCTTAGTTCTATGGATTGTCGGAATCTAATCGGAAGCTGAGATGGCGAATTGGCCGAATCGTTTGCACCCGTCGGACCTAATCAGGCAGTGGTCTCAACGGCGCTATCTTTATGCACAAGTTCGTGGATCTGTTTCAGTTTCCGCAAAAGCGGCTCTAGGCGTTCAAGCGGCAGTTGGTTCGGACCGTCGCTCGGTGCTTTCGCCGGGTCGTCGTGGACTTCCATAAACACTGCGTCGACTCCGCAAGCCACAGCGGCCCGAGCAAAGTTCTCTATATACTCTGCCTGCCCGCCGGTCGCCGTCCCAAGCCCCCCGGGTAGCTGAAGCGAATGCGTCGTATCGAAAACTACGGGAACACCGAAGCCCCTCATTACCGGAAACGACCTGAGATCGACCACTAGGTTGTTATAACCAAAACTTGCGCCGCGCTCTGTCAGCATTATTCGATCTGAGCCCGCAGCCCGCAGCTTGTCTACTATGTTCTTGGCGTCCCATGGCGCAAGGAACTGCCCTTTCTTTACGTTTACAGCTTTGCCGGTTTCCGCTGCGGCGATCAAAAGATCTGTCTGCCGGCAAAGGAATGCTGGGATCTGCAGAATGTCGGCGACCTCCCCCGCTTCCGCCGCTTGAGACGGTTCGTGAATGTCGGTTATGACGGGAACGCCGAACTCCTCTTTAACCGCCTGCAAAATGTCCAGCCCGAAGTCCATTCCCCTGCCCCGGAAGCTCTCGATCGAGCTCCGGTTCGCTTTGTCGAAAGAGGACTTGTAGACAAACCTGATTCCGACCCGATCTGCTACCTCAGATATCGCTCCCGCCATCTTGAACGCATGATCCTTTGATTCGACAACGCACGGGCCAGCGATGATCGCAAGGTCTGAACCCCCGAACTCGACGTTTCCAACACTGAATGGACGTACTTCACTCATCAGGATTGAAACTTACTACGGTTGAATTTGACGTGCAAGAATCGAAGGTGTTTGGTAAACCGTGTCGGAAGGCTGGCCGTCGTCCGGAGTACTGATAACAGCGCAAATGGGCTTTCAAATCGAGCGCTATGCAGGCAACGTCAACTCGCTTGGTCAATTCGGAACTCAGGATTCGAATCTTATGACGCTACCCGTGCGTTGTTGTGTCGCGGAAACAGAGCCCTATATGCACTGCTAATCGAAAATCGCTAGATACAGCCCATATAATGCTCCTGCGATAAGAAACAGACCAAAGATCAAAGCTCTTTCACTTCCACTAGCCCTGGGTAATCTCAAGAATTTCGGAATAAGTATTGATTCCAATTTGGCATCATACGCGTCTGCTGCCTTTCCTAAAGGTCCGCGAAACTTAACCAACAGGATTCCAGCTAACAGACAAATGATCCCCAAGAAAAGATTCAATACGTTACCCCAAATCAACACCTAGTCTAAACACACTGTTTTAAAGTTCGGGAGTCCTACAGGTACGCAAGCCTTGATTCCTCGCAAACTGTGTCGCTAACACTATGCTCCAATTTTCCTGCTAACGTGCAATCATGCTTGCAACTACAACTGCCCACGATAAAAGGGTAGCTCCAAGTGCTAATCGCATAAGGTACACGAATATCCTCGCCTCGCTGAAGTCGGATAGCCAATCCGGGTTTTCAAGAAAAATCTTCGCGAACAACCTATCCCTTGACCTCGTTGACTTTCCGATCGGCAAGAGCCATGAGGACAATTTGACCTGTTTCGGCACCCAGAAGAAACCCCGGGGTTCCCCGTCTCTACTCCAACGTGATCTGCAATTTCGATATTCGAAGGCTACGAGCTTGTCGAACATGACAAACGAAACCACAAGCGCGATGAAAGGCACGCCAAACAACAAAGTGAAGAGAAGGATTCCGAAGTTCATCAAAAGAGGTTCCTCAATTAGCTCGGACGCGCTCGAAAAAGCTAAATTCGTACAAGTCGTCGCCAGTCCAGAGTCTACAAGTGATGCGACCAACGGGAATGGAAAGGACAAGCAGAATGACAATAGCATACTGACAATGCCCTTAATGTCCTCATTTGAGCGTGCGACTCGTACCCAGCACTGCGCCTTAGGCTTGTACGGGGCTAACATATACCCGTCCCTGCCGGGACTCGATCAGATTCAGTGACGTGTCGATTCTTCCGCTGAAGGAGGAAGAGAATGTGATTCGACCTCCTTTGCTACAGACATTTGGCTCCTAACGGAGCCGGGAGGTTTGTTTCGCCGCGATGCTATTAACATCGGGCGCCGATGGCGCCGGCCAGTGGTCAGTCGTCAAAGGTCAAAGGTCAAAGGTCAAAGGTCATTGAGGATGATACCTGATCCCTGAAACATGGCTCCTGACAAAAAATGCCCGCCGGTTGGAGCGCCGGCGGGCCAAATCGGAAGTCATCACCTGCTTAGGAGTTTTGACTTCGCGGGAGGGTGGTCTAGAACTCGACCCGCAGAGCGAACTGCATGATCCTCGGGGCATATGTGTTTGCAAGAGGAATCTGCCCGAACGTCGTCGAGTCGATATCAAAGGTCGCAGTGTTCTCGGCGATCCTGAAATTCGTCTGGTTTAGGAGGTTGAACGCTTCAGCACGGAACTGAACATTCACTTTCTCGCCAAACCGGAAGTTCTTCAGAAGCCCGGCATCCCAATTGAAATACCAGGGACCGTCGATAAACGCTCTCGGCAATGTGCCGGTCTGCCCAGGCTGTGCCCTGAAGAACACCTGACCCGGGAAGTTCGCGTTGGGCGTACCTTCGAGGTTGCCGTTCGTCGCCGAGCCGTTTGGCCCGATCACCGAAGGATCGATGAAGTAGATCACTCCGTTCTGATGGAAGATTCCGATCAGATCGTCGATCTGCTGAGGCGACAATGACGAATTGGCCGTCTGGCGGTTCGAGCGTCCCGTCCTGTTCAGGGTGCCGTTGATATCCTTGATGGATATCGGGGGGCCCGAACTGATGTTGACGATCGAAGTCAGCTGCCATCCGCCCAGGACTGTGTCAACCCATCCCCCCTGATTGAGGAACGGCTTGCCATTTCCAAACGGAAGCTCGTAGTTCGCGTTGATGTTGATCGTGTGCTTGCGATCATAGTCAGCGCGAGAATACTCCCACTGCGGATTGTTGAGGTCCAGATAGGCCTGGAAGCGTGCCTGCGTATCGTTGGGCACATCTGCAAGGATCTTCTGGAACGTGTAATTGCCCTGGAATGACAGCCCGTCGCTGAATCGTCTACGGACCTCGAACTGAAGGGCGTTGTACCGGTACCTGCCCGAATTGAAGAGCAGGTCGATGTTTCCGCCATTCGGATTTGCACGGAAGTTTGCTCCGCCAAATCCGTCGAGGCCGTTGGTGATGTACAGCTGGGCCATTTCACCAACGATTCCGCGCTGAATGTAATCACGGATGATTCCGAATCCGAGCAGTCCGTTCACCGTGGGTCCGACCGTGGCCTGTCCCGGCAGCATTGCGGTGCCGAGCATTTCCGCGGAGGAGCATCCCTGGTCCATCGTTCTGATAGGCAGATTCGGATTGTTGGTGTTGAAGTTTGCGATCGCTATGCGGCAGTTGTTCCTCGCAGTCTGAAAATCGTTGAGGAATCCACCGGCGTTGATATTGACCTGATTGAAGTCGATCCCGCGCCAGAGGTCGTCGCTGCGTCCGCCCACGTATCTGATCTCAACAACGGTATCAAGCCCGATCTCGCGCTGAATTCCGATGTTGTACTCCATGTTCCTTTGGGTCTGGAGATTCGGATCGGCAACAAAGATCGTGTTCGTGAAGAACCCGTCGGCAGCGTTTGCGGCGGCAAAGCTGAACGGGATCTGCGGCTGAGGAGATACAAAGCCCGGAAGGTTATTGAACCTCGCATTTAGCGATGCCGAACCATTCTGAAGTGCGGGCACCGTGAAGTTCAGTCCGTCATTCGCCTGACCGGCGTTCTCCAGAGACTGCACGTATTCGTCATTGATATATGACATACGGAAGCCGCCTCTCAGGACACCGTTTCGGCCGAGGATCGATCCGAGAATTCCCTTACCGTCAATAGACGAATACGCAAATCCCAGTACGGGTGCGAAATTGTCCAGATCGGGTTTGGTGAACCGGCCCGGTTTTCCTGCATTGTTACCCAGCAGTACCAGTTGGCCATTCGGATCGAGCAGGGCCTGGCGGACCTCTTCGATCGAATCAGCCCCTTGAAGATCCGGCTCTAGATATACCTGAGACGGATTCTCGAGCGGAGAATGGTAGTCCCATCTCACACCCAGGTTCAGCGTCAGTTCGGGGGTCACTCTCCATTGATCGTTGAAGTACAAACCGTGCGTGCCGTACTCGTATTTCTTGAATGCAGTCGCACCGATCTGAGCACCGGTCTGCGCATCCACGAAATTCGACTGCACGGTTCCCGCGCCGACGATCCCGCCGAGCAGATAACGCAGGCTGTTTGCGATCGATCGGTCCGTCCCGCTGATGCCGCCCGGGAATAGAGCCGGGTCAAGCTGAGGGGTATTCGGATTGCCGGTCGTGCTGATCGTATAAATCGGCACTTTGTTGAAGTTCGTCTGCGAGAGGAAATTCTGGAAATTGCTCTCGAATCCGAACCTGAACGTGTGATCGCTGAGAGTGTACGAAGAATCGTTCCTCAGAGTCACCTGCTCGGTGTCACGTCCCTGGTCCTGGAATACAGGTTCCGGAGTCGTCAAACCGAGAGGAAGTCCACCGATCAGGTAATCGGTCGGGAACGAGCTTGCTTCGTTAAAGAAAGGATCGGCAGCAACATAGGCCGCGGTGAACGAGTTGGTGAAGTTCGACCCTAGGATCGTCGTCCAGTTACCCGAGAAGAACCGTGTTGTAGCAGTCTGCGTGGCGAACGGACTGGTCCCGAAACCCGCATCTGCGTCCGGCCTGTCGTTGAAGTCGTCGTTCCACTTGTGAATGAAATAGACGCTGTTTGACGCGTTGATGTCGACATCGAACCTCATCGTCAGGGAGTTCCTGAGAGTGTTGTTCGACTGGTTGTTCGTGATGTTCTGGGTAACCGCATCACCCGTCGAAAGAATGTTCTGAAGGTTCGAGTTCCCGCTGGTCGGGGTATTTGAGAGGAATCTCGACATGATAGTCGGATCGACTCCCAGCGAACCGCCGGCAGCATTGAACAGATCGACATTGGCCTGCGATCCCAGATTAAGCCCCGCACCGCTCAGAATATTGACATTCTGTACCATTCCGTTATCGGCTCGAACGTAGCTGAACGATCCGTCGCGGAAAGGTGCCAAGAGTACCCTGTTCGTATTGGGCGAGGTCTGCCTCAGAACAAACCGTTCATAGGCGACAAAGAAGAATCCTTTGTCTTTGAAGAATGCCGGAGTTCCCTGACCGAATCCCGGAATGGGAAGTGGTCCGCCGATCTTGCCTCCGAACTGGTTACGATTGAGAAACGGCCGGGCAACGCCCGTAGCATTGTTTCCGAATGTGTTCGCAGCAAACTCTGAGTTCCTGTTGTAAAGGAATCCAGCACCGTGGAAATCGCTGCCGCCCCTGGGGGTCACCAGTTGAACCTGTGTAGAACCACCGTTGCCGAGCTCGGCTCCCGAGTTCTGAGTGGTCACGGTGAATTCCCCTGTATCGTCAACCGTCGGCCTGTCCTGAACGAACCCGCCCGTGCGGATAAAGTTATCCTGCACGTTCACCCCGTCTCGGGTGTAGTTCACTGAAGACGATCGCTGTCCGTTTATTGAGTTCGAGGTCGGATTAACGCCGGCCTGAAGATTCAAAAGACCCAGCGGGTTTCTGCCGTTGATCGGAAGATCCAATACCTGCTTGGGGCTGACCGTAGTGCTCAGTTCAGCGTTGCTGGCGTTGACGACATCTGCACCGGCCTGCACCGTTACTTCTATATTGACGTCGCCGATCTCGAGCACCGGATTCAACGTATATTCCCGGTTCGCGTCGATCTTGACGTCGTTGGCAATGAACGTTTTGAACCCGTCTGAATTTACCCTTACGGTATATGTTCCGAACGTGACGTTCTCGAACCTGTAAGCGCCGCTGTCGTTCGCTACGGTAGTCAATGTCCTTCCCGTCTGGTTGTCGGTAAGCGTCACGGTTGCCCCGGGCAGAAGCCCGTCAGGCCCGGAGACGTTACCGAGCAATCTGCCAGTAGTTGTCTGGGCAAAGACGGAGGCAGCGAAAATCCCGATCGCGGCGATCGCAAAGATGAATTTCCTCATATCCCTCTCCTTGTAAGTAGATTTGAACTGTCAAAGGAGATCAGCCGGAACCGTCAGCTGGCTTGTCGTATTTCCAACGAATGAATGAATCCGTGATTCACAATGCTGGAAGATATCCGACTTGGTAAATCTCCTGTTTTCAACAAGTTCTACTATTCGGATTGGGCAACCTGCATTCCTTTCAAAGGCTAAAATCCAGATCTTTGGCGGTATTGAGAATAGTTTTAGACCGCGAGCAGGCAACCGATAAGGGAATTCAGAGGAAATCGGCGGCGAAAGTGTGAATGATCTCTGCCGATTTTATAATCATTTGATTCGAGGCCCGGGACGCGTGAGGCCGGATCAAATGTTCTAATTCAAATCTACATTAAGAGACACGAAAATTCGTAGAAAAAGGCCCCGTCATAAAACGGGGCCTCGGATACATCAGCTTATTTTAAGTGCTAATCATCGGATGAAACGGCAGCGGCCTGCGCTTCCGACGCCTCGATCGCCGAGTGGTTCTCTTCGGTTTCCTCGATCTTGAGGTTCTCACTGTTGATCCGGTTCTGCCAAGCCGCTTTCACGAAATGGTTGAAAAGCGGGTGAACCTTCAGCGGTTTTGACTTGTACTCAGGATGGAACTGGCAACCCACAAAGAAAGGATGGGTTTCTTTCGGCAGTTCGATCATCTCGACGAATTTTCGGTTAGGCGATATGCCGCTGAATACAAGACCGTTCTTCTCAAGTTCCTCTCTGTACTTGGGATTGAACTCGTACCGGTGCCTGTGCCGTTCCGAGATCTTCGCCTCGCCACCGTATATCTCGCGTGCCAGCGAATCCTCCTTCAGTTCGCAGTCCCATGCACCCAGCCTCATCGTGCCTCCAAGTTCTTCCACATTTACAAGGTCACGGAGTTTGAAGATCACGGGATGCGGGGTGTTCTCATTGAACTCAGTTGAATCGGCTTCACTGATCTCGCATACGTTGCGTGCAAACTCGATGCAAGCAGTCTGCATTCCCAGGCAAATACCGAAATAGGGGGTCTGCGATTGGCGTGCGTACTTGATCGCACGGATCATCCCTGAAACGCCCCGCTTTCCAAATCCGCCGGGTACGAGGATCGCATCGAAGTCCTGGAGGTCCGTCTCGTACCCGTCCTTCATTAGGTTCTCTGATTCGAACCACTCGATCTTGACTCTTAGGTTGTTCGCTACGCCGGCGTGAGTAAGTGCTTCGCGAAGTGACTTGTAGGAATCCTCAAGCTCAACATACTTGCCAATGATCCCTATCTTGACCATTCCTTCGGACGGTTCCTTGATCGTGGAAACGAGTTCCCGCCAGTCCTTGAGCTCCGCATTTGGAAACTCCTGCTCAAGATGCAGTGCTTTGACGATCAGCGAATCGAGGTCCTGCTCGTGAAGAGCAAGAGGGACTTCATAAATGGTGCCTACATCAAGCGCTGAAATTACAGCGCCTTCCTTTACGTTGCAGAAAAGGGCTATCTTCCTTCGCAGCTCAAGCGGCAGCGGGCGGTCTGAGCGGCAAAGCAGGATGTCGGGGGCAATACCGATCTCTCTCAACTCGCGGACACTGTGCTGAGTCGGTTTCGTTTTTAATTCTCCGGCTGCAGCGATGAAGGGGACCAATGTAACGTGAACGAATATAACGTTCTCGCGTCCTTCTTCATTCCCCATTTGGCGAATCGCCTCCATAAAAGGAAGTGACTCAATGTCGCCGACCGTTCCGCCGATCTCGCAAATGACGATGTCGGTCTGCTCCTTGTCCGCCAACTCACGGATCGCCATCTTTATCTCGTCGGTAATGTGGGGAATGACCTGGATCGTCTTGCCTAGATAGTCGCCACGCCTTTCCTTTTCGATCACGGAGAGGTAGATCCTTCCGCTCGTCCAGTTGTTGGCTTGAGACATCTTGGCATCGGTAAAACGTTCGTAGTGACCAAGGTCAAGATCGGTCTCGGCCCCATCATCGGTGACAAACACCTCACCGTGCTGGAAAGGCGACATCGTGCCCGGATCGACGTTGATGTAAGGATCCAGCTTCATCAGCGTCACTTTGGCCCCGCGGGCTTCCATAAGACATCCGATCGACGCCGCCGCAAGCCCTTTTCCAAGGCTTGAGACAACGCCGCCGGTGACGAATATGTACTTGGTTTGCTTCCGGTTCATTTTCCCCCTTTTGATCCTCGGATCAATCTATCCTTTTTACATTAACAACTTCGCCGCTGTCGCCGTCGTGATTTTCTTCCGCCCCGCTCTTCCTACGATGCACGCTTTCTTTTAATTCTCTTATGGATTCTTCCGACCTCTTCTTGTCAGGCTGCAGCATTCCCTGAAGTGCGTTTACTCCCGCCCCGAGCAGCGATGCACTTTCTTCAGCTCCCCTTTCGAAATCGGCTTCAGTACGCGGCTTTTTCGCAGACAATGCCCTCAACCCAAAGAACGCCCCCAGCGCCAGCAACACAAAGAAAAGAATTCCGGCAAGGTCATTCATGCCGTCACACGCACCTCTTCGCCGCCTTCTACGAGCTTCCGAAAACGTTCTAGATCTTCGGCTGTATCTATGCCGATCGAACGATCCTCAACCTCGACCACTCTTATCTTCAGGCCGTTCTCTAAGGCCCTCAACTGCTCCAGCCGTTCAGAAACTTCTGCCGGGGAAGGTTCCAGTGCGGTGAACTTCAGCAGTGCATCCTTGCGGAACACATACAGGCCAGTGTGTTTGCAGAAGGCCGAGCACAGTTCCGGATCGTTTAAGAGTGCTGTTTCCAGACTTCCGTGTTTTCGGACCTCATCTCTCGGGTACGGGATCGGCGCCCTTGAGAAGTAGAGCGCACGGCCTTCGGAATCCGAAACCACTTTTACCACGTCCGGGCTTACTACTTCCCGAGCAGATTCGATCGCTTCGCAAGTAGTTGAAATGTCGGAACCCTTATCATTCAACAATGCTTCGACAGCCAAGTCGATCACACTTGGCGATATCAAAGGCTCATCGCCCTGAACATTCACGATCACTGCATCACCTTCGATAGAGGATGCCACCTCCGCAATTCGGTCGCTTCCGGAAGGATGATCTGCAGAGGTCATCACTGCTTCAAACCCCGCTGATTCGGCTGCGCGAAAGAGATCTTCGTGATCCACGGCCGCGATCACTCGGTTCACGGTCCGCGCTTTTCCCACACTTTCGAGTGTGTGCAGTATCACCGGCTTCCCGCCGACTTCCAGCAACAGTTTTCCGGGCAGCCTCTCGGAAGATAGCCGGGCCGGGATGATCGCGATAACGTTTTGTTGGGTGTAGATCCCGTGTGTCTCCACGGGCTTTTAGCTTAACTGCTTTTGAAACTTAATTCAACAGTTCGCGTACTAGTTTGAATTCCACCAAGCCCCACTCAAGAATCCAAGGGAAATACTTAATTATACTGTGACCAACAGACCGCAAAATCATCCCGAATCCGAGCAGCGGATGCAGGAAAGGACCCCTGCGCAATCCGAACCAACGCCTAACGATCCGCCCTGGGGATCGCTCGTCGCGCTTCTTTTCTGGGTGTTCTCTGTCGCCCAGATCATGATCGTACCGATGCTGTTCCTCACCCCGTACTTCGGGATCAAGACACTGCAGGGATGGTCAGGTGAACAATTCCAGAGTGCAGTCTTTTCGGACCCGAATGCCGTGATTCTCGCGCTGTTGGGCACATTCGGTGCACATGTCCTCACGATGATCGTCGGATGGGCAATCGTCACGCGGTTCAACAAGCATAGCTTTACAGAGGTCCTCGGATGGAAATGGGGCGGGTTCAAGATCTGGCACGGCGCCCTGATCTTCGTGGGGGTCTATGCATTTGCGATCTCTATGACATTGCTCCTCGGCACACAGGATAATGAGATGCAGAGGATCCTCAACAGTTCCCGGTCCGCAGTGATCGGAGTGGCTCTGATCGCTACCTTCTCGGCGCCAATTGTGGAAGAAGTCATTTACAGAGGCGTTTTGTATTCTGCGTTTCAGAGAACCTTCGGCGTGCCGGTCGCTATTGCTGCGGTCACTGTGATCTTTGCAACCGTACACGTCGCCCAGTACTATCCTGACGGCGCCACGATACTCTCGATCGTGTTGCTAAGCCTTGTTCTGACCTTGATCAGGGCATTGACCGGAAACCTTCTGCCATGTGTCGTCTTCCACTTCGTATTCAACGGATTTCAATCTGTCCTTTTGATCCTTCAGCCCTATCTTCCTGTAGATCTGGATCCGACCAGCGTTCAGTCCTTTTACCTTTTGAATTAGGAGAGGCCTGATAAAAAGTTCGCTGATCCCGGTGCGGTGTTTTCCGGATACCCGGCCTTTGCAAGTTGCCAGGTAGAATTTCTACCGCGCCGTCAGGAGCTATATGTCTATAGAGACGAATCACGAAGAAAGGACCGGGCTCCGGTAGGAGAGCAATCTGCCAATAAGGAATTCAGCCCTTCTGAAACAGGAATCTTCAATTTCGAATCTTTGCCACCGACATACTGCACCTGACGGGGCCGAGAGATACGAATTGATCCGCTCCTTAAGATACGCCATTTTGGAGCAGGGCACCCGATTCAGCCGAACGACCAGCTCAAGAAAACCGATCGAAAAAAAGGCTGCCTTTTCAGACAGCCTTTCAGATCTAGCAAAATAATGTAGGCGCGTTAGTTGTCGCCACGGCCCTTGCCGCTTGGTTCAGATTTGCCGGGCGATGATGAAGTCGGTGTGGTCGCCCTGCTTGAACTGCCGGAACTGCCCGAACTACTTCCAGAAGATCCTCCGAGCGGCGGCAGGCCCCCACTTGAGCTGGGGAATGACGTGCGTCTGCTAACCTCGACTCCGCCTGACTGCTGCATTCGGCGGAACGGAGGTGTCGTTGTGTTTCTACCGCGGGCTAGATTCTCTGCGGGTACCGGCTTGGTGCCTGGATTCGTTCCGGGATTGTCATTTCTAGGCGGCTGATGGCCTCTTCCGCCTCCGCCATAAATGCGGCCGTAGGGGCGTCCGTAGAAATAGTCGGGGTAGTAGCAGATAGAAGTCGCTGTGCGAATACCGAATCCGTAAGGCGACCTCCAGCCATGACCGAAAGGCAGGAAGCTGTAGATTCGATACTGCGGGTTGTAGACCCAAAGCCCGACCGACTGCCAGCAATCCCAAACATTCGAACGAAATCCCGTAAGCAGTGAAGGCTCAAGCATCTTTGCCTTGAGCCGTTTGTTCGCTTTTGCGATCAATTCGGCCCGGTCTCGAGACCACCTTTCAAAATCGTCTTTGTCGCCGCGATCGAATTTGGCTACTTCAACCTCACCACCGTCGAGCGTTGCGGTCCTACCTTTCTTCAAGGTATCGTCCGCATCTTCAGCAGTCTCGGCCCTTCCTCGCCAAACCTCCAGCGTGGCAATGCCTTCGCCATCAACATCGACTCTGTAAACACCGGACTTCACAAGAAAGATCTCGGTCTTCGGCGTAACAACCGTGACTTTGAAATCATCGCTCGCGAATACTTCGAAGATCGCACTTCCTTTGAGCACATTCAGTCGAAGATCATTGAGATCCGTCGTGGCCAGTTCGAATCGCGTATTTCGATCGAGCCGGGCAAATGATCCCGGGTTCAGCAAGATCTCTACACGGGAATCGCTTCCGGTCTCAACGACATCGCCTGCGTCAAGCTCATCGCCTTTGACGATCCTGCCACTCGAACCATCGGCGCGAATGGCGACAGAAGTACCCTCCACATAGTTTATGCCGCCGGCTTTTGCGGAGATCACGTAAAGGTCTCCGGCAGCCAGGGTCGCTGTCCGGTCATCCTGTGCGGAAATGCCGGCAGCCATTGAAAATACAAGCAAAAGCATCCCGGCGATCGGGTAAATCCGGCTTTTCATAGTATCTCTCCTCATCAATGATGTTAGTTCGGGGAAAGACTTTACTGGGTTGATGGTCATCGCAAATATAGTATTTGGATTTTACCCAAAATACAACCTATTTGTGCGGTCCGCGTGGAACAAACGTTCGACAAACCTTGTTTCGTTAAATCCGACAACACCGTTTTGTATTCCCGGGACCAAAGATAGTTGCCAACCTGGAATCCGTGAACAACCTTTGCACCGAATATCAAATCTCAACGCCGTCCGTTCAGAGAGCTTACCCAAACAGACGGGCTTCAGACACATGGCAACTTACAAAGACCCAGTGCAATGTTTCGCACCCCTGGAGGTCATCGAACGCCTCCTTGAGATCAGGTCCGAGTTCGGCTTCGCTCAATCGGTTTACATCCCGAGTTCCGCTGAGTTGGCCGATTCACTCGATGCATACGGATTTTCGATCTACGCTTTTGATCGCGGCCGAAGACAGATGAACTTTGGAGATTACAGGGCGCCGCTTGTGCCCGGTGGCGATACGGACGAGACCACTGCCGGAACTCATTAAGTACAAGTTCACAACAACTGAGGAACGCGGAAGGTCGGTCAAGTGCCGGCTTCCGCGTTCTTTGGTTTTTCACCCGGTTGCTATCCGATCAGATCGCCTTGATGACGAATAGCGTGCCGTCATCATCGAGAAAATCGCTTTGTGCAAACTCCGAAAGGCCGTCCCTTACAAACTGGATCAGGTCCCGCGCCGGAAGGTCCGCTCCCTCGATGATCCTCCTCGCAAATCTTTCGTTACCGTATTGCTCGCCCGAATCGTCCTCGGACTCAATGATGCCGTCTGTGTAAAGCACCAGTACATCGCCTTTCTCAAGCCTAATGTAGTGCTGGTGGTAACGCGATTCACGGAACATTCCAAGTGGGAGGTCCCCGAACTCGACGTATTTGTAGTCGCCGTTCGGCTTGATCAGGAGCGGCGGGTTATGCCCGGCATTGGAATAGACAAAGGTGCGGTTGGTGGAATCGAGAATCCCGTATATGGCCGTAATGAATTGGTGGTCTTCAACCGAATCCCAAAGCAGGTTTCCGACCTTTGCGAAAGCCACCTGTGGCGCATACCCGATCTGTACACCTGCCCGCAATGCCGCTCTAAGGAATGACATTAGCAAAGCGGCTGGAATCCCTTTCCCCACTGCATCGGCGACGATCAACGCAACCTGGTCGTCAAAGATACGCACCCAGTCATAGTAATCGCCAGACACCTCTTCAGTGGGAAATATGTACGCGCTGATGTCGAATCCGGGGAAATCAGGATCATTGTCGGGCAGAAGTTCAAGCTGGACCTCTCTGGCGATCTCAAGCTGGGCCTGCAGTCTTCGCTTTTCGACCAGCTGCTCATGAAGCTGAACCTTTTCAATGATGATCGCGACCTGAGAAGCGAGAAGTTGGAGAATGGCCAGATCATCAATCGAATACGCCCCGGGTTGATCGCTTTCGAGATCGAATACTCCGATCACCTCATCGTTCGAGATGATCGGGGCGACCATCTCGGACTTCGTACGCTTGCGAGCGGGAAAGTACCGGTCATCAGCCGAGACATCCGGTGAGATAAGCGGCTCACCGGTCTGAGCGACGTGGCCTATGAACCCCTCGCCGAGTTTGAGTCTTGGCTCAACCAAATCAAAGCTGATCCGGTAGCCACGGATGACTTTCGATTTGAAGACGTACTGTTCCTCTCCATCCACATCGACGGCTTCCAGCAAATAGATCCCTGCGGCGTCGAACCTGATCAACGAACCGAGGGTGTCCATTACAAGTTTCAAGACCTCTTCAAGATCAAGCGACTGACTGATCTTCTTGGTGATGTCGAGAAGCATCCGCAGCTTGTCGACGACGCTCAGGTCCGGGTCCGGCGATGAACTAGTGTGAATCCTCTCGACGATCTGATCTTTGTTCATAATCGTACCGATTTACGGCGGGCGGGCCTGCCGTCGCCCTGAACAGAAAGGTAATCCTTCCAAAGCTTGGAGACCTTGATCCTGTATTCGACAAGCTGGCGGCTTACATCAAAATGTCTGGCGATCTGTCTGGAAGTTCGTCCTCTGATAACGAATTCCCGCAACGATTCGTAGGGAACCAAAGCGGCTGCCCCGACCGAGTAGGCCTGCTCTTCGATTTCGGCGTTGTAATCGCGCGCCTTCAAATTTGAGTCAGTGCCGTTTTCCCGAAACGCCAGGCGGCTGGGTTTGTGCCCTAGAAAAACGTGGCAGATCTCCTCCATCAAGGTGGCGTTCTGCCTGTTCTTCCCGTGGGTAGGATTGAGGATGATCAGCTTTCTGCCGTCCGGCAGCGGTTGAGAGCAGGCCCCTCCCGACCACGAGTCCTTTCCCGCGCCGACCAGCTGGCCTAGCGTTTCTTCAGTCAGAAGGGGCTTTACCAACTCAAAGTCAGCTACAAGTAGGTTGGCGTATTGCGCAAGTTTGAACGGATCAAGGCGGTGCCGAGCATCTCTAAGACCGGCGAACTCCCGAAGGCAGATCGCATAGGTCTCGAACACCCTGCCCTTTCCGGTCGGCGGAAAAACGTGGTCGGTCACTTGTCAGGCTCGTTCTCACCCGGAGGATCGGGTGGCAATAAGAAAGGTCACCGTCTTTTTACTTCCTTGAACTCGGAGTCCACGTCCTCGGAAGAAAGAGCGACCCTGTAGTTGCTCGACTGCTTCTGTTTTGTGATCAGAAGGTCTTCTTTGGTCTTCAAAAGGTCAGCTCGGTTATATACAGAGAGTTCGAAGTTGTATCCGTGGGTTATCGCGTCCTTGGGGCAGGCTTCCACGCAATACCCGCAGAAAATACAGCGTCCGTAATCGATGTTGTACACCTTTGCGTAACGCTCATCCCTTCCTACCCTTTCGTCGTATGGCCTCGGATCGTCGATCGCCTCGATATAAATACAGTCGGAGGGGCAAGCTGCGGCGCACAGGTAGCACGCCACGCATTTTTCCTTTCCGTTCTCATCAACATGGAGCAGATGTTGCCCCCTGTACCTGGGCTGAACAGTAACCGGGACATCCGGATACTGAACCGTCCACTTCTCCCGGGGGATGTTGGACAACGTGGTCTTCATACCCAGAACCACGGCCTTAGCCGACTCAAGAACGTCGCTGATGATTGACATAAAAGGCTCCCGCTTGCGGATTAAAAGGTGATTATATCGTGGTAAGCCCGTCCGAGTGCAAACGCGGACGGGCGAAAACAATCATCTGTCTGACCGATCTAGAAGTTCGGGATACTTCCGAGCGCACCAAAGAATATCTGAACGATTAGCAGGACGATTCCTCCTATCGCGCCGATCAGTCCAAGAATTATGCCGATCAATGCAAACGTCCCTCCGCCATACTGGCTCGGGTCCTTGCTGATGTTGCCTCTTGCCATGAATCCGGTTATCACCGCCGCGATGCTCGGGATGATAAGGCCGCAGCAGGGCAGTCCCACAATTCCGAGACCAAGCGAAATATAAGCCAACGTCTGGTTGAGGCTCTCGCCTTCCGCCGCAGCGGGAGGCTCGGAATCGCCCGACTGCAGATCCTGGCCAAAGCTGGGAACAGGCGCTGAACCTTCAATTACTGCCGGCTCTATATCCGAATCCTTCACATCTGCAAAATCGCTCGGGAGTGGTTCAGGAGAGGGCTTCTTCTCCGGCTTTGGCTCCGGCTCGGGAGGAGCGGACCGTTCCGCTTCTACCGGGCTCTCTGGAGCGTCGAAGGGAGGTGTTTCAGGCGCCTGAAAACCGGGCGGCATAGATTCCTCAAACGGAGACGGTATCGGCGATGCCGGTTTTTCCTGAGCCGGAGGAGGCGGTTTTGGCGGTTCAGGCGACTCAGGCCTTTCCTGAGCTGGAGGTGCCGGGGGCGCGGGTCTCGGTTCAGGTGGCTTGGGCGGTTCCGGTTTGGCCGCCGGAGGAGGCGGAGGTGGAACAGGCTCTTGCTTTGCTGCCGGCGGCTGGGGCGGTTCCGGAGCCTTTGGTGGCTCTGGTCTAGCCTCAACTTTCGGAGCGGAAGGCTCGGGCGCTTTCGGGGCTTCAGGCTCGACAGGCTTCTCTTCCTCAGGTACATCGATCTCGATATTCCCGGAAGTTCCCTGCCCGGTAACCATGGTCGCCATCGGATCTACAGGCTTGTCTGGAACTTCAAGAACATCGTCCTCTTTTGGCGGAGGCATTTTCGTTCCCGCCACCATGGTCTTGAACGGGTCTACTTCTTCTTCAGGCTCAGGTTTCTTTTCCTCGGGAGGAACCGGCAAGTCTTCCTTCTTCGCCACAGTGGTCTTAAAAGGATTCTCTTCCGGGGTGTCTTCCGCCACGGCAACCAGTGGAGTTCCGTCTTTCTGACAGAACTTCAGGCTGTCATCATAAGTATTCTGGCAGTTCGGGCATTTTTTCATGGCGTTGAGTACCTGAGGTTTGAGTTTTTGAAAGCAGATAACGGGCCGACCCCGCTATCTGCGAAGTTTATAGCGTTAAGACTAAACTAATTCAAGTTTGCTGAAGAAATACGCGATCTCGATAGCCGCGTTCTCCTCGGAATCGGATCCGTGTACGGCGTTTTCACCGATCGAAGACGCAAACTCCCTGCGCAATGTACCTTCATCCGCTTCTTCAGGGTTCGTAGCGCCCATCAGCGTGCGCCAGGCAGGAACCGCATTTTCCTTCTCGAGCACCATTACGACACAAGGCCCACTCGACATGAACTCTGTAAGATCCCCAAAGAAAGGCCTTTCCTTGTGAACCTCATAGAAGCCCTCGGCGTGTTTTCGGGTCTGGTGGATCAGCTTTAGTCCGCGGATCTTGAACCCGTCATCGAGAATTCTCTGGATAATTGCGCCTTGGACGCCTTTCCTTACGGCGTCCGGTTTGATGATTCCGAATGTTAAGTTGCTCATTTTATACTATTTAGCGGCAATCGATTGCCGCACTTTCCCTCGTTATTTGTCTGATAGGTAATCGGTCTGTTTCTATGAAAGTAATCCCTCGATCGCACTTGATATGCGGGTCGGTCGCCTGTTAAGGCGATCGATAAGGCACCACACGGTCCTGGCTTCTGTCAGAAGTTGCTCACCTCGCCTGATCTGAGTGTGCCGGTCCCACGTCACTTTCGTTCTGGAACCGACCCAGGTCCTGGCCTTTATCTCGTCGCCCTCGAATGCCTGTCTTTTGTAATCTATCTCGTGGCGCGTAACTACCCAGGTGTACTTGTCCCTGATCTCCTTGCTTGAAACTTCCAGCCAATGAGCGACCGCCACTTCCTGCACCCATTGCAGATAGGTCACGTTGTTCACGTGCCCCTGCTCATCCAGATCAGAAGCCTTGACCGTGAAAGTGTGGGAGAAGCTGTTCATTGGTCAGGTATCACGTTTCAAGGATCATGTGGCGTGCGTCATGATTCACGTATCAAGTTGCACGGTTCAGGTCAAAAGGACCATTTGTCGAAGGTCATGCCTCTTCCGACGTATTCGCCACGATAATCAAAGAATCTACGACGTGGAAAGGTTCGAGACATTGATACCTGATCCTTAATCCCTGACACATGATCAAGCGGCTTTGCCGCTTGCAAGCGCCTCCTGCGTCGCCTTTCCGATATCAGCCGGGGATTCGACGACCCGGATGCCGGCCTCTCGGAGGGCCTCCATCTTCGCCGCGGCAGTTCCCTTTCCGCCGGAGATGATCGCACCGGCGTGGCCCATTCGCCTTCCCGGAGGCGCGGTCTGTCCGGCTATGAACGCCACGATCGGCTTTTTCACATTTTCTTTTGCGAAAGCCGCAGCATCTTCCTCGGCCGTTCCGCCGATCTCGCCGATCATCACTATCGCATCCGTTTCATCATCCGCTTCAAACAGCCTCAACGCGTCGGTATGAGTCGTGCCGATTATCGGGTCTCCACCGATACCTAACGCCGAAGACTGACCGAGCCCAAGTGCCGTAAGCTGTCCCACGGCTTCATACGTAAGCGTTCCGGATCTAGAAACGACGCCGATCCGGCCTTCCTTGTGGATGTGGCCGGGCATGATCCCGATCTTGCATTTACCGGGCGAAATGACTCCCGGGCAATTCGGACCGACAAGCGTGGTCTTGTTCCGATCTGCCAGGAAATCCCTCGCCGTGACCATATCCGCAACCGGAATTCCTTCAGTTATCGCCACCACTAGAGGCAACTCGGCGTCTGCAGCTTCCATTATCGCGTCTGCGGCAAACGGCGGCGGCACATAGATCACAGACGCGTTCGCGCCGGTTTCCATTACTGCTTCTTCAACTGTATTAAAAACGGGAATCCCTTCGTGGGTCGTTCCGCCCTTTCCGGGGGTCACTCCGGCTACCACGTTGGTGCCGTACTCGACCATCTGCCTGGTGTGGAAAGTGCCCTCGTTACCTGTGATCCCCTGTACGACCAGACGGGTGTCCTTGTCGACTAAAATGCTCAAAATAGATCTCCTTAAGATACCGGTGTGTTGGATCGCGAAAATTATATCACGAGCCTCTGAGTCGCTTCCAAGCGGGGTAAAAATTGATCGAACCTTGTCGGTGCGGATTCCGTACCACCCTTGTGTTGATCGATATCGATCGACGGAATCCTTTTATCCAAGACTGTTTCACCCGCTATGCGAAGACTCTATTCCTTCTACGCAGACGCATTCCGAATCGCGCTTAAATCGATCTTCGAGCACAAGCTTCGGGCGTTCCTGACGCTTCTCGGTGTCATCATCGGTGTCGCGTCAGTGGTCGTCGTCGGGGCCTCGATCAGCGGCCTCAATTCCTACGTGATGGAGAAGGTCACTTCTGTGTTAGGCGCAAACCACTTCATGATCGCGAGGATCGCATTCTCCGGCCATATGGAGGACGAAGAGTTCGAGCGCATAAATAAACGCAATAAGAAGATCGAGTGGGACGAGTACGAGTACATCAAGGCGAAATGCACTACGTGCTCCGAGGTCGGTGCACAAAAAATGACGGGCGAGGACCTGAACCAGGACGGGGTTGAAATGCCCGGCGTCAGGGTTGCCGGGGTGACCTCGAACATGTTCATTATCGAGGACAAGAAGATCGAAGATGGACGGATAATCCTCCCGAACGAGGTCCAAAGATCTGCAAGGGTTGCCGTACTCGGCGCTGATGTCGCAGAAAAGTACTTTCCGAATACGACAGCCGTAGGTAAAACGCTGAAGGTGCGGGGGGTCCCGATGCGGGTCGTCGGTGTCGAAAAGGCTCGAGGAGACATGTTCGGTCAATCGCAGGACAGACACGTCTATATCCCGGTCTCGACACATCTTTCGATGTTCGGGTGGGGCGGCGGCATTCAGGTGCACGGAAAGTCGGCGGAAGCCGATGATCTAAAGCTCGCGATCGAAGAGGCAAGAGAAAAACTGCGTAACAAGCGAAAGCTTATTGGCTCTGATGAAGATACGTTCGGCGTCGTTAATACTGAAGATCTCGGCGCACAAATAGAGCAGTTTACGAACGCGATCGCGGGAGTTGTAATTCCGATCACCTTCATCACGCTCGTCGTGGGCGGGATCGTGGTGATGAACATCATGCTGGTCTCCGTCACGGAGCGCACCTTCGAGGTCGGGCTTAGAAAGGCGCTTGGAGCGACAAGAAAGCAGATCCTTCTTCAGTTCCTGATCGAATCGAGCACGCTGTGTGTCCTCGGGGGGATTCTCGGGATCCTTTTGGCGGCAAGTGTCACACAACTGATCGGGTATGCGCTCCAGATCACGATGACCATAACCATTGGCTACATCATTTTGGCGGTGGCAGTATCCAGCCTGATCGGGATAATCGCCGGACTGTATCCGGCGTACAAGGCCTCAAAACTAGACCCGATCGTCGCGTTGACAAGAGTTTAGTGAGTTTGGTGAGTTGATTGAGTTGGCTGAGTTTACTGAGTTTGAACAGTTGGGCTTTATGAAACGTCGTTTTCCTTGTCGCTCAGTTAAAACCATTGGTCATTGGTCATTGGTCAATGGTAAATGACGACCTTTGGTCAATGATCATTGGTCAATGAAGAAATGAGACTATCCAGCGCATTACCCAAAGAAGTCCTGAAGATGGCGATGGAGAGCATTTTGGGACACAAGTTCCGGAGCTTTCTGACGATTCTCGGGATCGTCGTCGGTGTCATCACGGCGATCGTAGTTGCATCGATCCTTCTCGGCCTTCGCCAGAACATCGTGGCGATGATCGAGGAATACGGTACCAACAATATCTATGCGTTCCACCTGACTACCGGATTTGGCCCCCCGAACCGTGAAGAGCGCCTCAGGAAACCGTTGACCGAGGCTGACGCGGCCGCCATTCTGGCCCAGACAAATGCGATCGAGGATATTTCGATGGTCCGGCCAAGCATAGGTTCGTTCGGCGACGGTTTTGACGACAATCTGATCTACGAGGGCAGGAACTACCGATGGGCGCTGACTGACGGCGTCACGCCCAACCTGATGAACATCACTAACGTGGTTTTGACCGAAGGCAGGTTTATTACAGAGAACGACAATTCCCAAAGGCGTAATGTCCTTGTCCTCGGCGTAAACGCGGCGGAAGCCCTGTTCCCTGACAAAGAAGGCGACCGGGTCGGCAAGATGGTCCGGATGAACGGTATGACCTGGGAGGTGATCGGCGTCCTCGAGAAACGAAAGGCGGGTTTCTTTGGAGAGAATGAGGAAGACCGCAAGGTCTATATGCCGTTTCGAACTGCCCAAAAGGTCGCTCCTCAGAGGGATTATATCGTTCACATTATCAAAGCGAGATCAGACAAGGTCCAGACCGCACTCGAAGACGCTGAAGCTGTACTGAGGCAGAGACGCGGCGTTAAATACGGCGAGGCGAACAACTTCGACATTAAAACAGCTGACGCGTTTATCGAGCAGTTTGACGCGATTCTTGGCGGTATCGGGGGTGCGGCGATCGCGATCTCCTGTCTCGGTCTTTTGGTGGGCGGAATTGGCGTGATGAACATCATGCTGGTTTCGGTTACCGAGAGGACCAAAGAAATTGGTGTGCGCAAGGCTGTCGGCGCGACGAAGGGAGCGATCGTCCTCCAGTTCCTTTTGGAAGCAATGACGCTTACGTTTTTCGGCGGAGTCGTCGGAGTTGTTACAGCGATCGGGATCGCACAGCTTGTGATGCTGCTGGTACCGTCGCTGCCGGCTTCGATCGCAAGTTGGTCTATTGTCCTGGCGCTGTTCGTATCGGTGATGGTGGGCCTGATCTTTGGCGTACTGCCTGCGAGGAGAGCAGCGAATCTGGATCCGATCGAGTGCCTTAGGTACGAATAGCGTTTGAAAACTTACCACTGAGACCACAGAGGGCACGGAGGAAAAGCATCCCTCGTGCCCATTTACTTTCTCCTCCTTCGCGTCGCTTAGTGTCTCTTTGTGCCGCTCTGTGGTTAAGACAGATTTGAACGATTTAAGAACGGTCGCTACCGCTCCCGGTTCTGATTTGCTCCACAGACTCAATAGACTCAACAGACGCGATAGACTCAATCGACTAAACAGACAAGTAAAATGTCGCCGCTCCGCGGCTAAGGGGGGTGTTCGCTAATGTACCCGGGGGTGCGCCTTCGGCCTCCCCCGGGCTAACCTCCGTTGCCCTTTCAGGGCAAAACCATCGCCTCAGTAAACAAATGTACAGACTCAACAGACCCGACAGACCCGACAAACTCGATAGACTCACCCGACTGAATAGACTCAACAGACCGCTATTCTGTATATTCATTCCTTTCTGTTGATGTTATGGATCTACGAGATAGACGCCCCGTCATCGGCCGCCGGGAGATCGCCGATTTTCCGGAACTTGATATAGTCGGTCTGCCTGTGAAGATCGACACTGGAGCCTACAATTCGTCGTTTCATTGCGAACACTACAGGCTGAAGCCGGACGGACTTCTTGAAGTTGTATTCCTTGATCCGGAACACACTAACTTCACTGGCAAGGTCCATAAGTTTTCGGACTTCCGCAAAAAGACGGTGAAAAGCTCGAACGGCCAGGCTGAACTCCGGTTTATGATCTCGACAACGATATCGTTCGCAGGAAACGAATTCGAGATCGACGTTTCGCTCGCAAAGCGCGGTGATATGAGATTCACCGTACTTGTCGGGCGGAAGTTCTTGAAGAGCTACCGGTTTCTGGTCGATCCGCTTAAGAAAGAGCTGCTAAGCCCAAGGAAGATGAAAAGAAAGAGGTAATAGCTATTTTGTCCGCATTCTATAACTAGAAATGAAGATCGCAGTACTATCCGCCAACCCCAGATTGTATTCAACCAGCCGCCTCGTGGAAGCTGGCGAAAAGCGCCGGCACGACATGATCGTCGTTGACCATACAAAGTGTGTGCTTCAGATCGAAAAGAAGAACCCGATTATCGTCTACAACGGGAAAGAACTCACGGGGATCGATGCCGTCATTCCTAGGATCGGAGCGTCGGTCACGTTCTTCGGGACCGCGGTCGTCAGGCAGTTCGAGATGCAAAAGATCTTTACTGCCGTGGAATCCCAGGCCCTTGTGAAATCGCGGGACAAGCTTCGAAGCATGCAGCTCTTGTCGCGTTCGGGCCTTGGCTTGCCCAAGACGATCTATTCGAACTACTCGAAAGACACGGAGTCTGTGGTCGCAATGCTTGGCTCTACTCCTATCATTCTGAAGTTGCTGGAAGGCACGCAAGGCCTCGGGATCATTCTCGCTGAAACCAAGAAAGCCGCCCAGTCGGTGCTCGAAGCATTCAACGGCCTTGAGGCCCGGGTAATCCTCCAGGAGTTCGTAGAAGAAGCGAAAGGAGCGGACATACGCGCGTTCGTGGTCGAAGGAAAGGTCGTCGGAGCGATGAAGCGGCAGGCCAAGGAAGGCGAGTTTCGTTCGAACCTCCACAGAGGAGGAAGCGCGGAACTTATCACGCTAAGCGAGGAAGAAGAGGATGCGGCGATCAAAGCGGCTCGGGTAATGGGCCTTGGGATAGCAGGTGTGGATATGCTTCAGTCGTCGCGCGGTCCGCTTATTCTCGAGGTAAATTCCTCGCCGGGTCTTGAGGGTATCGAGGCGGCGACGAAGAAAGATGTTGCGAAAGAGATAATCAGATACGTGGAACGCCACGTTTAGCGCTTTCTATGGAAATTCTGAACACGGAAGTGGAGCCTGGCCAGAAGGCATATCTCGAAATGGATGTCGCCGCGCTTTACACAAGGACCCGTATAAGTGTGCCCGTAATAATCGAGCGTGCGAAAGATCCCGGACCGACCTTACTGGTGATGGGAGGGATACACGGCGACGAGGTAAACGGGATCGAGATAATCAGGAGGCTCGTGTTTCACGAAACAATGCGGCCGAGCTGCGGTACGGTCGTCGCACTGCCGATCGTCAACGTAATGGCCTTCCTCAACCTGAGCCGCAAGTTTGCCGATGGTAGGGACCTTAACCGTTCATTTCCCGGAAACAAGAACGGATCTCTCGCGAGCAAACTCGCGAACTCGATCACAACCAGGATCGTCCCGCACGCAGACTACGTTGTCGATCTGCATACGGGATCAGACGAGAAATTCAACTACCCCCAGATCAGGTTCGACGATTCGCACGAAGAAAATCTCTTGCTCGCGAAAGCGTTCAACGCGCCGTTCACGATCTTCACGAGTTCACAGAGGACAGGATCGATGCGCCGAATGCTCGGCAAGAAGGGCATTCCCGTAATCGTTTTTGAAGGCGGCAAATCGAGAAGCATCAACCAGCGGGTCGTTGACAAGGGAATGAAGGGAGTCCTGAGTGTTATGTCTTATCTCGGGATGCGGCCCGACGAAGGACCGGTAACGCGGCGCCGCTCAAAGATGATCAGTACTACAAAATGGGTCCGTTCAAGAAGTTCGGGCATGCTGCAGCCGCTTGTCAGGAACGGCGCACGTGTGGAAAAAGGGGATCTGCTCGCATACGTAAACGGTCCCTATGGTCAGTTTCAAAAGAAGGTCAATAGTCCGATCACGGGCTACGTGTTCTGCGTTAATGAAGCACCCGTCGTCTACAAGGGCGACGGGCTTTTCAACATCGGTTCAAATTAGTTCCCTAATTCAGATCGACCGTTTGTCCGTATTCCGGGACCATCACGTTCCAACCGTATTCTTCTTTTATGTGACCCGCCATTGCCTCGGCAGATTCGGGTTCTCCGTGTGTCGTAAACACCATTCTCGGCTCGCTCTGAAGCCCTCTCAGCCAACGGATAACGCCTTTCCAGTCCGCGTGGGCTGAAAAACCGCCTATCACTTCAACGTGGCACCTGACCGGCACCATGCTGTGCATTATCTTTACCTCGCTTTTTCCATCGAGCACCTGGCGGCCACGCGTTCCTGCCGCCTGATACCCAACAAACACGATCGTAGCGTTGGGATCCGGAAGTATTCTGACTGCGTGATGAAGAACACGGCCGCCCGAAAGCATTCCGGAAGCGCTGATAATGATCCTCGCGCCCGTATCGTCATTCAGAGCGATCGATTCGTTACGGTTCCCTGTAACCGTCATCGATCGGGTTTTTAGCGGATGCTGCTGACGGGCAAGCACGCTTGCGTATTCCTCGTCGTGCTCTTCCCTCCAGCGGTTGTAGACCTGCGTCGCCTGTTTTGCCATAGGGGAATCGACGGCGACCGGCATGATAGGTATACGGCCCTCGTCTTCAAGTTCGCGAATCAGGTATAGGATCTCCTGGGTCCTGCCGACCGAGAAAGCCGGTATCAGGATCGGACCATTGCGCTCATATCCCTCGTTGATGACTCTGGCCAGATGGTCTGACGAAGGGACCTCGTCGTGAAGTCTGTCGCCGTACGTCGATTCGACCATCAGGTATTCACAAGCGGGAGGCGGTGCCGGATCCTTAAGGATGGGTTGATCGTAGTGACCCAGATCTCCCGAAAAAAGAAATCGGATCGGCGATCCGTCGTCCGCGGCATCATCAAGCGTCAACAGAACGAGACTCGCTCCCAAAATGTGGCCTGCGACATTGAAAGCCGCGTTTATCCCCTCGCATATCTCTATGGGATTCCCATCATTCGGCACTGCCTTGACCAAAGCAAGCGCCGCCTTCGCGTCATTCTCATCGTACAGAGGAAGCGCGGGTTTGTGCTTTGTCAGGCCTTTTCTGTTTCGATAATCGGCCTCTTCCTCCTGCAGGCGCGCGGAGTCTGGAAGAAGTATCTTGATGAGGTCGTTTGTACCGCGAGAGGCGTAGACGGGGCCGTCAAAGCCCAGCTTGACTATCCTTGGAAGAAATCCCGTGTGGTCTATATGTGCGTGGGTGATGACCACAGCATCGAGATCTTTCGGTTCAAATGGAAGGGGTTCCCAGTTTCTTTCCCTCAGTTCCCGCAGGCCCTGGAAGAGACCGCAATCCACAAGGACCTTCTTTCCATTGTTCTCGATCAGGTATTTCGAACCCGTGACCGTACCGACACCGCCGTAAAACGAAATTTTCGCCATAGGCTATGACGATAACACGTAGTGCTTCGCTTCGCTTCGCTTCGCTTCGGAATTTCAGATTGCAAATTTCAGATTTCAAATAGCTTGAATCCGTTTGAAATATGTAATCTGGAATTTGAAATCGCGAAGCGATTGAAATTCCGGAGCGAAGCGACGGATCAAGCTTTGGCGAGATCGCGGATCAGGACCAGGTCGCTGTTGATCATCCCCCGGACGGCATAGATGCTCTTGCCGTCGTTTGACCAGATGAAATTCATCAGCATCCCACCGCCGAATTCGGTGAGCGGCTTGGGCTCCTTTTCTCCCGGGACGTATTCGAAGAGATTGTCGGCCCCGGCCTTGTCGATATACGTCAGTGCGTCATCGTCAGGTCGCCAGCGGAAGACATGACCGAGCTCCCGGTCGATGACATTGTCGGTCATCTGTGCCTTTCCGCCCTCAACGTCAGCAACCTTGATGTATGAAAGGAACTCGGCAGTGCTTTCGTCGTATTTGAACTCGACGAACGCGAGTTTATCGCCCTCTTTGTTGATCTGCGGCAGGATACCGGACGAACGGTTCCCTTCGAAAAGAGGCTTTGCTTCGCCGCCGTCTATCGGGACCTGCATTAGCTTTCCCTTGCTGCCGTCATTTAGCTGGCGAGCGAAAATAACTGTGTTGCCGTCTCCGGTGATCTGAGGCATCGAGTCGCGTCCGTTCTGAATGCTGGACAGCAGTATCGGATCGGTGCCGTCGGAGTTCATCCTCCAGATACCGTACTTCTCTTGTCTATTCGAGAAAAACACGACGTACCTTCCGTCCGGGGTGACTGTGGGAAGAACATTGACGCCCGCGTCACTCGTCAACTGCCTTTCGGTACTGCCGTCCTTTTCCAGCAGGTAGAGGTCAACGTTCTTTCCGCTCATCTTGGGAAAGATGATCCTGCCGTCCGGCATTTGTGCAATGCCATAGTGGCCAAGGAAATTCTTGCTTTCACTCTTCAGCTGTCTCCGGACCTTGCCTTCGGGCTCCAACTCGATCAGGCCGGCGATGCGATCGGCCTTGGTCGCGATGATGATTCCCGCGTCGTTCGAAACGCTCAGTGATTCATAGTCGCTTGTATCGGTCGTGACAGAATCGATCTTCTGCTCGGCGATCCTCAGATTCCAGACCTGGCGGGTATCCTCTTCATTCTTCTTTCCGACAAAAAGATATCCGGAGCCGTCGCCCAAAAGGCTGAACCCTGATGCGTAGGACCACCCTTCCGAATTGAGCAACTCGACCTCGGTTGATTCGACCGGCTCGCTTGTTTCCGCATCGAGCGCGATCAGCTTCATCTTCTGGATAGGCGTTTCGGTCGAGGCTAGTCCAACCAAGAGCAATTTTTCGTCAGCCTCGGTCCACGCGGCTTCTGTCAGCTTGTCAAAGCCGATCTGTTTGGTTTGAACGAACGGCTTGAGGTCTGTCCCGTCGGCGTTCATCACGAATACAGTGTCACCGCCGGTGTTAGGGTTGTGACGGATGAACGCGATCTTCTTCTCATCGGACGAGATCGCGGGCGTCGAGTCAATGTCGACAACGATCTCAGTGCTCTTGCCTCCAAGCGTCGGCACCTTGAAGAGGGTCCCAACCCCGCTGTCGATCGTGACGTAATACACGAAGTTGCCGTCTTTTGAAAAGACCGGTTGTCGAAACTCGAGAGGCGTTGGAGGAACTATCTCAACGACGCTGCCAGAGGCGATCTGCTGAACGACGAGCCTTGGATTCTCGTCCTGCCTGTCGACGAAAACCGTGAATCTTCCGTCAGGCGAGACCGCCGCGGAGTGCGCCCGCCCATTGTCCGTTAGCCGTGAAACCTGAAGCGACTGGAAAGGTTTTGCCGTAGAGCCTAAAAAGCTTGGCACGAGATACCATCCGGCAAACAACGCCAGAAGAACAACGACGATACCCGCAGCTGGAACAACGCTTCTCCCTATCTTCCACCCGATCGTGTTTTCTCTCGTGCCCGAGAAGCCGCTTGATTGAGCCTCCGTAAGGTTCTCGGTCGACATCGTCTTGTGGATCAGCGTCTTGCTTTCAGATGTATTGTGTCCAGAGTGCCCGGCAGCTTGCGCGACCGTCTCAAGATGCTCACCCGAAGAATGCTGTTCCATACCGGAACGGACTTCTTTAAGATCGAGCGCCAGATCCTTGATGTTCTGGTAACGCTCTTCTGACCTCTTGTTAAGGCATTTTCTAAGAATTCGTCTGATCTCTTCGGGAACGTCCTCGACGGGCTCCGGTTCTTTGTGGATGAGCGCCGCTATGGAATCACTGATCGTCTCTCCATCAAAGGGATTCTTACCGCTGATCATCTCGTATAGAACTATCCCGAGGCTCCAGACGTCTGTGGTTCCGTTTGTCTCCTTGCCGCGCGCCTGCTCCGGTGACATATACCTGACGCTTCCCATCACGAGGCCGGGCTGGGTCTTTACCAGCTGAATCGTAGCGTCTTCGGCGCCGGCGATCGCCTGGACGATCGGCTTTGCAAGACCAAAGTCCAGGACCTTGGAATAACCGTCGACCCTAACCATGATGTTCTCGGGTTTTATATCCCTGTGAACGATGTTGGCGTCGTGAGCGACCGCAAGGGCATCCGCGACTTGTTGGGAGATCTTTATCGCCTCATAGAGGCTCAGGTCGCCGCGTTCGATCCGCTCGCGGAGTGTACATCCGTTTACGAACTCTGTGGCGATAAACAGTTTCCCGTCCTCTTCCACGATCTCGTGGATCGTGATGATGCCAGGGTGGTTCAAAGCGGAAACCGCTTTGGCCTCGAATTTGAACCTTTTGACCCTTTCGGAATCGAAACAGAATTCCGGCAGAAGAACTTTTAAAGCGACATCACGATCCAGCTGTACGTCTTCGGCCCGATACACCTCACCCATACCGCCCGAACCAACCAGTTCCTTGATCTCATACCTGCCTAATCTGTCTCCAGCCTGCATATCGATTTAAAAGAAAAATTCGAAGCCTATGCCTGAGTCTGGTGTTTCTAACGCTTTCGGGCGCCCGAAGGTTTAACAAAATTCCGGTCACGGCCGGACCGGAATGAAGTGTTCCCTGCACCTATGGCGTTCATCTAAGTAACACCGCGAGATGAAAAAATCTGACACCGGATGTCCGGTGTGAAGGGTTCAGTTGGAGTGTTTGGTGGGGAAGCGGAGGACTTGGTTGCTTCGGGGGGGCTTCTGACCATCCCGGTCGAGTCGGGCGGCCTTGACGAGATCCTCCGGGGTATCGCGGCCGGGACCGAAAGCTGCTGATCCGAAATTGATTCCGATCGTCAATTTCTCACCATCATCGAGCGTTAGCGACTTTCTTGCAAACTCACCGGCGATCCTCTCGATGATCGTTCCGGCGGTATTCTGTTTTGCCCCGGGCAGAACAGCCAGAAACTCGTCCGCCGAGGTCCTCGCGACAAGGTCCATCTTGCGAAGTTGATCTCGAATGACTTCTGCCGCGAATGCCAGTGCCCTGTCACCCGTATGGTGTCCGAATCGCGAGTTGATCTCGTTAAAATCCTTGAGGTCGACGGCCATCACGATAAGCGGCGACGCTTCCTTGAATCTCTTGGCTTCAGCAATGCGGTTCTCCAGCACCAGATCGAATGCCTTTGCATTCGGAAGCCACGTAAGGTGGTCGACAAGTGCGTCGGCGGCCTTCTTATCGAACGAAAGCGATGCCGCAAGCACAGGCGCGATCCGTTGAGCAACCGCTTCCAAGAGCAGTTTCGTTCTGTCGGGATAGGATAGTTCGCCGGATATCCGGCCGCAGAGGGAAGCAAATGCCTTTCCTTTCTCGGTGAGCGTCAGTCCTGCGAAGTAGCCAAATGCCTCATCGGCCTGATCTAAAAACACCCGGCCGTCCTTCGCCGCCTTGGTTGCGATCTTTTCCTGACCGGGGCTCAGATCGGTACCAGATTGACCGGTAACCCTTTGGACGATCGCCCCGGAATCGTCAAAAACAAGCAGAACCGGATCCTGCAGCGGAACTATTTCCGACGTACGGGCGACGACCAGCCGATACATATCCTTGAGGCGCAATGAACCGCCGAGCAGTTTTCCGGCGTCCTCAAGAGAAAGTAACTTTTCATCGATCTCCGGAGTGAAGATCTCATCCCCCGCACTTTTGTCCTCTTCATTTCTGGATCGGGTCAGCAAAACGATCACTGTGTACTGGACAGCGAAAAGTACCGCGATGCCAAGAACTCTTGTGACATTCCCGACGGGTACGAGAACGAGTCCGATCGCACCCGCGAGCAAGAACAAAGAAGCCGCACCTGCCGTCAGCAAGCCGGAGTCGGGGCCGTTCTTTTTCTCTTCTGAATTCCTGGGATCTTTACGGGACATCTGTGAAAAGGAGGGACCGACGTTTATGTTTTCGGTAGTCGGGAGCAGAGGACCTTCTGCTTGAAAGATAAACGCTTAAACATCGTTTAGTCAATCTTTGTCAGCTTTATATGATTAATCAGGTTTGATTCGGTCCGGGTCGGGGGCGTCGTGGCTTCACCTACCGACCCGAAATCCTGTTTTTGCGAGGAAAATAGAATTTGACTAATGGGTCCCCGGTCTTTATATTGGCTTTTGTTCTTGCGAGCATTGAGTGAAAAGCCGGTTTTCCCGGTTGTTTTTCGTTTAGGCTCTACCCCAACTTTGAAGAAGACAGGAGATTAGAAAGTATGAAGAAGACCTTGCTTTTGACCGCGGTGCTGGCACTTGGCATCTTCGGACTCGGCTGCCCTCCGGCAGGAGATTCCAACAACGCAAATGAGGCCAACAATGCGTCGCCTGAAAATACCGCTGCTGAGTCGCCGAGCCCGGCGAACACGGCAAATGATACCGGTTCGGACAACACCGGTAACTCGGGTTCGGACAACGCTGACGACTCAAATTCGAACGCTGACAGCAACTCGTCGGATTCTGAAGATAATTCGGACTCCTAAACCGCTGAAAACGACTTGGAAAAAAAGGCACAAACTCGCTGAATTTGTGCCTTTTTTAATTTGACTATCGGATAACGGTTCCGTATATTGTCCGTTGTCCTGACAAAGTCAGGCAGATGACTGTGTAAAAGCAGTCATTTTAATTAAGAAGACAGAATACTTTGAAGAAGACAGGAGAACTCTAAACAATGAATAAGATTTTTCTTTTGACACTGGTTCTGGCACTCGGCCTTTTCGGCCTTGGATGCCCGACCGGAACGGATTCGAATGCTAACAATTCGAATGCCGAAAACACGAACGTGAATATGGAGAACGAAGCTTCTCCGGAAGACACCACGGAATCGAACTCGGAAGCTAATGCTGATTCGAACTCGAATGCAATGACCGAAATGAAGGAAGCTGCCAACAAGGCTGCTGACGCCACGAAGGAAGCTGCAAACAAGGCAATGGACGCTGCTGACAAGGCTGTTGACGCAGCTAAGGACGCAGCCAACAAGGCTACCGGAAACTAGTTCGTCATTCAGACGTATTGGAAAAAGGCACCGCCAGAAATGGCCGGTGCCTTTTTCTTTTTGCATTCTGATCGGGATCACCCGATGCCCAACTGTTTTTTCATTCCCGCTTTATCTGTTGCAGGCAGGCGGCAGGTACCATTCTCGCAGACATAGACTGTTGTTTTCCCATCTACCCTGTCTCGGCCTTGAAGCAGCGAAAGCGCCGATCCAGTATCCGGTTCGGCCGCGCGCAACACCACCTTCAACGGAAAGTAATTCTCGGCAAGGATATTCTCAAACTCCCCGGAGCGGCTTCCGATGATCACGATCTCTTTGACATCGCCGATCGCGAACTCCATCGCCGAGATTGCGCGTCCGAATGCGCCCGGATAGCGGCGCACCATCGGAGCCACGAGCCGCAGGATCCCCATTGCAAATCTCTCATACTTTTGATCGCTGAAGATTCGCGAGAGCCTCAACAACACATCTGCTGCCGCTGAATTGCCGGAGGGGGTCGCGTTGTCGTTAAAGTCCTTTGTGCGTACGATTAACTCCTCGTGATCAGAGGCCGTGAAAAACAGGCCGCCCGACTCCTCGTCCCAGAAGGATGCGATCATCTCGTCTGACAGTTCCCTCGCCGCAAAGAGATAACTATCTTCTCCTGAAGCCTGGTACAGCTCGATAAGCCCGTCCGCAAGGTTTGAATAGTCTTCGACGTAGGCCTGCAGTTTGGCCTTGCCATCCTTCCAGGTCCTCAAGAGACCGTCTTCGGTTCTCAGCTCTTCAAGCAGGAAATCCGCGTTGTTCCTCGCCGCCTGCATATACTTGTCATCTCGAAGGATCATCGCTGCTTCTGCGAATGCGGCGAGCATCAGGCCGTTCCACGCCGTCAGGACTTTTTCGTCTCGAAATGGCTTGACACGAGATTCTCTGTGGGAGAAGAGTTTTTTTCTCCCTTCTTCCAATACGGATGCAAGCTCTTCTTCTGCGATACCTAGAGCGTCGGCGGTCCCAGCTATCGACTTCGTGACGCGAAGAATGCTCTTCCCTTCAAAATTCCCTTGTTCTGTCACGTCATAAAAAGCACAGAAAGCGTCAGCCGCATCTTGATCCAAAACCTCTCTGATCTCCGCGGGGGTCCAGACAAAGAATTTCCCCTCAACACCTTCCGAGTCGGCATCCTGAGCGGAGTAGAAACCTCCCTTGGCATCTGTCATTTCACGTAGCACGTAATCCAAAGTTTCGCGGACGATCCGCTCGTAGAATTCGTCTCCGGTCAATTGATAAAGGTGCAGATAAAATCTTGCGAGCTGTGCATTGTCGTAAAGCATCTTCTCGAAGTGAGGCGTCAACCAGTTCGCATCGACCGTGTAGCGGTGAAAGCCGCCTCCAAGCTGGTCAAAGATACCGCCAAAAGCCATTTTCCTGCAGGTTTCGATTACGATCTCCGCCGCCCGGTCATCGCTCGTGCGCTTGAAATACCGGAGGAGAAACTCGAGCGACATTGGGGCAGGAAATTTAGGCGCTCCCCCAAATCCGCCGTTTCGTCGGTCAAATGACCTCTCAAATGACAGGTATGCCGTTTCAAGCAGATCCTCGCCGAATCCAGCCTGATCTGATTCTGCGATCGCGATCCGCCTAATCTCGCCGAGAATATCGTTTGCGGACCTCAGCACCTCTTCCCTGTTGTCCGCATAGGCACTTGATACGCTGACAAGGATCTGTTCAAAACTAGGGAGATTGAACCTTGGCTGAGGAGGAAAATACGTCCCGCCAAAAAACGGCTTTTGATCCGGAGTAAGGAACACCGTCATCGGCCAGCCTCCACTCCCGGTCGTCATCTGGACAAAGTTCATATAGATCTTGTCCACGTCCGGACGCTCTTCCATATCAACCTTGATGTTGACGAAACGCTCGTTCATTATTGAGGCGATCTTCTCGTCCTCGAACGATTCTCGCTCCATCACGTGGCACCAGTGACAGGCCGAATAGCCGATGCTGAGCAGCACAGGCTTGTCTTCAGACTTCGCTTTCGCAAAGGCCTCTTCGCTCCAAGGGTACCAATCGACCGGATTATGCGCGTGCTGGAGAAGATACGGACTGGTCTCATTTGCCAGACGGTTTGTTGAACGCTTTGGACTTTGCATTTTTCAATTCTTCCACCTCCTGTGCGTCATCGCAAAGCGACGGTTTCAGACCAGGCTGCTCGACCTGTTAATCCGGGGCTGCAAACAGCTTGCTTTCCCGCTATATTTCGATTTTGGGAGGCGATTTCATGCGATTGATACCGAACGGCGAGAAGTCCCGAAAGCTTATCTTTCTTATCGACGGGATCGGAGCAATCGTGACCGCAGGCCTGCTCACACTGGTGGTTGCAAGGTTTGAATCGTTGTTTGGAATGGATTCGCGGATCGCGTACGCGCTCGCAGCCGCGGCCTTGTTTCTGGCGGTGATCTCGTTGACGTGTTTCGCCCTGAACCCTCAAAAGTGGAAGACTTTTCTTTTGGCCATCGCAGTTTTGAACACCGTCTATTGCATTACCACACTATCTCTGGTCGTCTATCTCTCAGGCAGCCTGAATTGGCTGGGAATCTCGTACTTTCTGGGCGAGGTCGTGATCATAATGGCTCTTGTGATGCTGGAATGGCGAATCATCGATCGCGGTGCGAATCAGTGATCCCGGAAGTTTGCTCGCGGCGCCCGGAATCCATTCCTTCAAACTGTCATTCTTTATCGGGATAGATGACCCTGGCTCAACATCTAATCCATCCTTGAGCGTCTTCTATCCACCCGCCCGCGGCCTTCAGTTCAGACCTACATCTCAGAACTATATCGACATAGGTTGACCGGTCCCTCGAGACCCTCCAGGCACCGAAGCATCTTGTCGAGACGCATCAAATCCAGCCGAAATCAGGGTTGGTAGCAATTTGCGTATCTGCTATATTTGGGCTTGTTCAATTACATGACATCCAGATGCATCGCAAGTCTTAGGCCTGTTTCGCTGAGACCCGACTTGTTCGGCGGCGACTAGGCATTCCTCCGTGCGCATTGCCGGCCGGTGTTTGGCCGGCTCTTCCTAACAGCCGCAAAGGCGTTTTCTATATACAATACGGAGGAACTAAATGATTCCAGGAACTGAAGTTAAAAGACCGCAGATAAACACGGAACTCCCGGGACCGAATGCCCGCCAGGTTATTGCGGAAGATGAAAAGTATGTAACCCCGAGCTATCCAAGACCCGATTACAAACTGGTTGCAGACCACGCTGAGGGCGTGTGGATGACCGACGTGGACGGCAACGTGTTTCTCGATTGCAACGCCGGCGTCGCCGTGTGTTCAACCGGACACTGCCACCCGGAGATCGTCGAAGCCATCTCGGAACAAGCTAAGACCCTGATCCATATGTGTGGAACGGACTTCTATTACCGCCACATGCCGGATCTCGGTCGCAAGCTGAACGAGATCTGCCCGATCGAGGGCGACACCAGGACACATTTTGCCAATTCGGGAGCCGAAGCGATCGAGACCGCACTCAAGCTGGCTATGTACCACACAAAGCGGCAGAAGTTCATTTCTTTCTATGGATCGTTTCACGGGAGGACTCTTGGGGCGCTGTCACTCACCTCGTCGAAACGGGCTCAAAGGCTCGGATTTATGCGACAGGCGATCGACGTAACGCACGTTCCGTATTCATACTGTTACAGGTGTCCGTTCAATCTCGGAAAGTGCGATGATGGCTCGTGCTGTATGGGAACCACGGACTGGATCGAGAAGCGGCTGTTTAATACGACAACTCCGCCGGAAGAAGTAGCCGGCATTGTCGTTGAAGCGGTGCAGGGTGAGGGCGGTTATGTTCCGATGCCGCCAGAGGTCCTGAAAAGGATCCGTGAGATATGCGACGAGCACGGGATAATGATGATCGTCGACGAGGTCCAGAGCGGAATGGGCCGCACCGGAAAGATGTTCGCGATCGAGCATTCCGGCGTCAAACCCGACATAATGTGCCTCGCCAAAGGAATCGGCTCCGGGCTTCCGATCGGTGCGACTGTAGCAAGATCAGAGGTAATGTCGTGGCACAAGGGAGCACACGCTTCCACTTTCGGCGGGAACCCCGTTTGTATCGCTTCGGCGTTGAAGACGATCGAGCTGCTTGAGAACGGGCTGCTTGATAACGCTCGTGAGGTCGGCGAATACCTTGAAACAGGGCTCAGAGGGCTTCAGGAAAAGTATGATTGTATTGGCGACGTTCGCGGACTTGGAATGATGCTCGGCGTCGAATTCGTGAAAGAGGACGGGTCGCCGGATGTGGATCTTCGAAACAGAATAGAGCTGGACTGTTTTAACCGCGGGCTCATTATTTTAGGGTGCGGCACTTCCACGATCCGCTGGTCACCTCCTCTGATCCTGACAAAGGAAAATGTTGATGTCGCGGTCGACCTCTTTGGCCAATCGATCGAAGCATCGCTGTAAATCCATTGAATCCAAGGGAATGGACTTTCCGAAAAGTTTAACAAGCTGGCCGGGGCGCGGTTTGCCCCGGTTTTATTTCACCTCTGATCTGGACATATGAACATTCGAGTTACGATCCGTTTCCGTAGTCTTCTCTTTGCGATAGCTTTCGCCGCCATTGCGGCATTTACCGCGTTCTACTTTGCATTAAGCCTGGAGGCTCAGGAAACGGAGGAGCCGGCGCCGGTGCTTCGAAAGTTCTTGAAGGCGGACGAAGTGAAGACGGCCATCCGGGATCCACAGAACCGTATAGTCTCTGTAACTGCTCGAAACGAGTCGGAGAAACAGGCTGCACGCGCTTCCGGCGGAGTGATCTCGGAGTATGGTTCCGAGATCGTGGTAGTTAGGCAGGATACGGAAGATAATTTAACCGGGCTTTCCGAACGAAGGCTCGAAACCGAGATCTCGGTTCCCTCCGCTAGGTTCGAGCCGCTCGAAACAAAAGCTTTCAAAAGTGCGGTAACCTCAGGCTCAGAGAAACAGTATTTTATTGTCCAATTGGCGGCATATGCGACGGACGAGTGGCTTCAGAGCATTCGCGAAGCAGGAGCCGAGGTCATCCAGTATGTTCCGCACAGGGCGTTTATCGTTTACGGAGACGCCGTAGCAGCCAACACGCTAGCATCGCATTCCCGTGTCCGGTGGATCGGAAGATACAAACCGGAGTACAGGATATCGACACAGGCGACGCAAAGGGCGGAAAGCGCAGCTCCCGGGGTAGAAGAATTTCACGTTGCCGTGTTCAAACGCGCGGATCTTGCGGCGGCCTTCCAACAGATAAGGTCTACAAAGGGTGTAGAGATCGTTGAGGTCCAGGAGCCTCCTTACGGTTTCTTCGACCTTGTCACTGTAAAGGCGGAGTCAGAAGCGGTCGCGAAGATCGCCTTGATCGAAGACGTCTTCCGGATAGATCCCTACGACAAACCGGTAGCGGAAGACGAGGCGGCCGCGCAGATCGTCGCCGGAAACTATACCAATGTAACGACCATTGACGGCCCAGGATACGATCCATTGACCCAGTTCGGAGTTGATGGAACCGGCGTCACGGTCGCCATTTCCGACAGCGGCGTCCAGATCCCTGGACAGGGCGGTTTCTACATCACAGCTACTAACACGATCGATGGCCCTTTGCGGGGTGCCGCTCCTGGCGGCCAGGGAAGCCACGGACATATCAACGCAAGTATCGTTGCGGGGAACATACCTTTCGGGACTCTCGATTCGCTAGGATATAACTATGGAAGCGGGATCGCTCCTGGCGCAAACATCATCAATATCCCGTTCCTAGTTAGCGGAAACACAACGACAGACTCCCAGTCTGTTGACGACACCGTCAGCACTGCGGGACCAAACGGAGTCAACGGATCCATTATTAATAACAGTTGGGGCGCAGGTACGAACGGAAATGTCTACAATGCCTTCGCTGCCATGTGGGACAGCTTTGTCTTCGACGCCTCATTCGCCGGAACCGTGGACCCGATCAATATCGTTTTCTCCGCCGGAAACTCGGGCGCCAGCGGACTGACGCAGCCCAAAATGGCTAAGAACGTCATCGCGGTAGCAAATTCCGAGAATGTACGGCCGCTTCTCGGAGGTTCGTCTTCCGACAACATGGACCAAATGCGTAGTTCCTCGAGCCGTGGCCCTGCGGCTGACGGAAGGATCAAGCCCGATATAACAGCGCCCGGAACCTTCATTTCCGGGGGTCGTGCCGCGAGTTCGTCCGGGACTTCAGGGGTGATCGATGCCAATCACGTTTACAGCATCGGGACCTCTCACGCTGCGCCGCAGGTCGCGGGCGTTGCCGCGTTATTTACCCAGTTCTGGAAGAATAACAACGGCGGACAGCTTCCGCAGCCGTCGCTTGTAAAGGCGGCGATCCTGAATTCGGGAATAGAAATGACGGGAACCGGCGCGACCGACCCGATCCCGAACGGAGACGAAGGGTGGGGCAGAGTCAATATGAAGTTAATCTTCGACGACGGTACTTCTACTCTCTTCAAGAACGAGACTACCCAGATCTTTGAACCGGGATTCGCGAACGTAATTGATGGTTCGGTCGATGATGCATCGAAACCGCTGAGGATCGCGCTGGTCTGGACAGATCCCCCCGGAGCGACCGATCCAGCACTTGTTAATAACCTCGACCTCACCGTTACGATCGGCGGAACTGAATACAAAGGAAACGTATTCACAAATGGCACCTCTGAAACCGGCGGAACGGCCGATTCGGTCAACAATGTCGAAATGGTCAGGTTGCCAGCTGGAATAGCGGCCGGTACACCGGTTTCGATAGAGGTCAGGTCGGTTGCGCTTAACGGAGATGGAATCCCTGGAAACGGTGACAGCACTGATCAGACCTTTTCTCTCGTTGCGTACAACGTGTCACAGGAGGCTTCCACTGGAACGACTGTTTTCGATTTTGACGGCGACTCAAAGACCGATGTCTCTGTCTTCCGGCCGAACGCAGGCTCTCTTGCCGAGAGCGTAGGCCCCGAGGGGTCTTCCTCGCAGTGGTGGTACCTCAGGTCCTCGGACCAGGGGACTCGGGGCCTTCAGTTCGGGAACTCGGACGACATCCCTGTAGCTTCTGACTTCACAGGCGACGGAAAGACCGACATTGCTTTCTGGCGTCCTTCCACCGGTGAGTGGTTCATCCTGCGCTCTGAGGATGACTCGTTCTTCGCTTTCCCCTTCGGTGCCTCGGGAGACATTCCCGCTCCGGGAGACTTTGACGGAGACGGAAAGGCCGATCCCGCCGTCTATCGTCCCTCATCTGGAACATGGTTCATCGTCAGGAGCTCTGACGGAGGACTTACTGTAGTTCCCTTCGGAGTCGCTGCAGATCAGCCGATCGTCGCCGATTACGACGGTGACGGGATGGATGACGTCGGTGTCTACAGATCGCCTGACAACCAGTTCTGGCTTCTGAGATCTTCTGAAGGAGTGAAGGCCTTCCAGTTCGGGGCTCCGGGAGACCGTACAACTGTTGGAGACTGGACGGGAGACGGAAAGGCGGATGTGGCGTTCTTCAGGCCGTCGACTTCTGAATGGTATGTGATCAGGAGTGAGGACGACTCGTTCTTCGCATTCCCCTGGGGAGCGAACGGCGATGTCCCGTCACCGGGAGACTTTGACGGCGACGGAAGGTTCGATCCCGCTGTCTGGAGACCGAGTGACAGGACGTGGTACATCTTCGGCTCGACTAACGGCTTCCAGGCGGTGCTGTTCGGGGCGAACGGCGATGTCCCGCTGCCGAGTTCTGTATCTGTGAATTGACAGGGATGAAGGGGATGGAGAATTGAGAATTGAAAATTCAGAGTCCGAAGTTCAACTTTGAACTTAGAGATTCAATTCTCCATTATCAATTATCAACTTCCCATCCCTTTAATCCCCTCCATCCCTGTTTGATTACTCTCTTTGAACAGGATGAACAAGATGGAAGATTGATAATTGAAAATTGAGAATGGAAAGTTGAAGGTTCAAGAGTCAATAGGTAAAGGACTCGATTCAGTGGCCAGTTGTTCAGCACGCCGACTACAGCAGTTCTGCTTTGAACATTGGACTTATAGTTTCCATTCTCAATTTTCAATTATCAACTTTCCATCCCTTTCATCGTTTGAAAAGACGAACGGCTGCATCGGATTTTCGTCATTTCTGAACCCGGAATTCCCAATTTTCAATCATCAATTTTAACTATCCATTCTCAATCTTCAATTATCAATCTTCCATCCCTTTCATCCCCTCCATCCCTGTACAGACTTCCCGTTCACTCCTGTTTCGGGGTTTGGGACGGCACACTTGAATTGCGCATTTTTTCTACCAGTTCATCGTACCTCGGATCACCCTTGTAGCGAAGGAACGCAGGGTCTGCAATAAAGAGGAACATATCAAACTCGCGCTCATTAAGGGCCTTCTCAAGATGTACGAACGCCTCGTCCTGTTCACCCATCCAGGCATACTGACGGGCGATTCTGTAGTTCTGCGGCCAACTCTCCGACATAAAACTTATCAATTCCCGTCTGAAGGCCACGTGTCCTCCTCGTTCGAATGCAGCGCGAACTCGTGTCATTACCTCAGGCGGCAAAGGGGAGAGTGCAAGTTCCTTCATCTTAATATAGGTTTGAACCGCGTCTTCGTGCCTTCCAACAGTACTGTAGATCTCAAATAGATACTGATATGCGCCATCCGACTCCGGATCGAGTTTGAGTGTACGCCTGCACTGCTGTTCCGCCTCCTCGAATCTCCATAGGAAATAGAGTGTCTGACAAAGATCTGCATTGATCGAGACAGATTCCGGGTCAAGTTCGATCGCTTTTTGCATCTCCGTATGAGCGGCGTGTCCCGCATACCCAATCGCATGCAGGTTTATCGCATACCACTGGTGAGCTGGAGCGTAGTCCGGAGTGAGCCTGATCGCCTGTTTGAATTCACGCTCCGCCTCCTCGAAATCCCATTCCCACATCATCTTTACGAGTCCGATGGTGGCGTGGGCTTCTCCCATTTCGGGATCTAGGGCCAGCGCTTTCCGAGCCGATTTTTCTGCTTTTCTCCAAAGACGAAGGTCAAACGCATATGCATCGCCGAGCGCTGCATGTGCGCGGGCAAAACCCGGATCTCTGGCAATCGCGGCCTCAAAGAGTACAATCGCCTCGTGGAGGTCCTTTCCATCCCGGGTCCTCCAATGCTCTCTCCCCTGGCGATACAGTCGCAAGGCCTCGTTCTTGTCTTCTTGGTTAACAACCGCCGATGTCCGGCTCTCTGCCGCACCCGCCGTAAGCCAAAACCAAGCCACTACTCCTGCGAAGGCGCCGAGCAGAAGCAGAAACACAAGCCCCGAAGCTTTGGCTAACTTGCCCGGAAATCCTGACTTCCCCTCCTCGTCCGTATACCTTAATCGGAATCGCGTCCTGTCCTCGATAACTACCTGCGCCTCGTCTTCAATAATCTCGCGAATCTCGGAAGTGAACCTGTATCCGCATTTAGGGATGGTTTTTATGAATCTCTGAGACTGGGCGTCGTCGCCGAGCACCTTGCGGAGAGTTGATATGTTGCGGTTGAGGTTCCCTTCCTCGACTATCGTGTCGGTCCACACCTCGTCCATCAATCGATCCTTCTCGACCGTCCGTCCGGCATTCTCGAGAAGCACCAAAAGAATATCGAAGACTTTAGGAGTAAGTGGAACGGGTTCACCGTCGCGCAAGAGGGTGCGTTCCGCGACATCCACGCGAAATGACGAGAATTCGTAAAAGCGACGTGATGGTAGTTTCATCGCCTTTTGAGAAAAAAACCCGAAAAATTCCGGTTTTGTAAGGACTTTTCGGGAAGCGGGATCATAGGCTCAGGAAGATCCAGCGAACCGGATATTTGTTTTGGGGTTAATTTATCACTAATCCCGGGAACAGAGAAAGAAATGGCGAAAAGGCGGAGGACATTTGAGATGGAGATCGAGAGCAAACGATCGATCACCGTTCGCCGATCGCACGTCGAGTCCATAGCCAGCTCGAATGGGGGATGCCGTTCCGCTTCAGATTCCGATCCGCGCTCCGAGAACGGGCACAGCCGATCATTTCCAGCGGACCCGCAAACCAATGTACGCAGTAATCAACGCTCGATGGAACTTCTCCGAGCCGCCCCGCCTGAGGAACTCTCCGACGAGCGCGTGGAAAAAGTGAACGAAAGTAACGACGGAAAAGGATAGTGGTCGGGTTTTATGAAGGAGGCATTTATGGATAGGAAAGTCTTTAAGAAATTGTTGGTTCCGGCCATGACAATTGTTGTGTTCGCCGTTTGTAACACCATGTCTTATTCGCAAACCACCGCATTCACGTTCCAGGGAGAACTGATTGACGGAGGAGTCCCGGCCAACGGCAGCTATGACTTCCAGTTCGCACTTTTCGATTCTGCAGTAGGAGGAACTCAACTCGGTCAAACCGTTACGCAGAACGGCGTCGCGGTCTCGAACGGCTCATTCACAGTAAGCCTGGACTTCGGAAACGAATTTGCAGGAGGGGACAGGTTTATTGAGATCGGAGTGAGGCCAGATTCAGCCAACAGCCTTGGCGGCTTCACTACTCTTGCTCCACGCCAGGTAGTTCTCAGTGCACCATATGCGATCAGGAGCATTTCCGCCACAACCGCCGATGCGGCCGGGGATTCGGCGTTGTTGGAAGGGATTCCAGCCGCAGGCTTCATTCAGAACACCACGACGACGCAAACACCGGCCGATTTCAATATCAGCGGGGACGGTACAGTCGGAGGCGTCCTGTCGGCGGACATTGTCAATGCAATGAGCCAGTACAACCTCGGCGGGATGAACGGCAATCCGGTCCTGACGGTCGGAAACACCGGCAGCCTATTTGTCGGACTCTCAGCTGGCGAATCGAACACGACTGGCGACTTTAATTCGTTCTTTGGCTTCGCCTCGGGCCAGGCTAACACTTCAGGAACCAACAACTCTTTTTTTGGAAACAAGTCCGGTCAGTCGAACACAACGGGCAACAACAACTCGTTCTTCGGGACAAACGCCGGAAGAGATAATTCAACGGCAAGCAATAACTCCTTCTTTGGCGCCGGTTCCGGAATATCGAACACAACCGGAGATTCGAATTCTTTCTTCGGATCGGGTTCAGGAAGCTTGAACACGACCGGGAGCAACAATTCATTCTTTGGGAACGCTGCGGGACTGTCTAACACTACCGGGGTGAATAATTCCTTCTACGGAACGAATAGTGGTCAATCAAACACAGTAGGAGCGAGCAACTCGTTCTTCGGATCAGGCTCTGGTCAGAACAACACAATCGGAGGCAGCAACTCCTTTTTCGGACAGTTGGCGGGTAGTTCAAACACAACAGGTTCTACAAATTCGTTTTTCGGTGACAATGCTGGACTCGGCAATTCCACAGGTGGTGGTAATACTTTTATCGGCTCTTCAGCGGGTTCTAGCAATACCATCGGAAACAACAATTCATTTCTCGGAGTGTTTGCCGGGACTGCAAATGTGACCGGAAACAATAATTCGTTTTTTGGCGCAGGAGCAGGCAGCGCAAACGTAGGAGGTAGCGACAACTCATTCTTCGGAGCTGATGTGGGATCCGGTACATCCGCAGGAGCAGGAAACTCGATCTTCGGAAGCTCTGCAGGTCAGGCAAATACCGGTAGTTTCAACTCGATCTTCGGCCTGTTTGCTGGACGCAACAACACCGGCGATGGAAACGCGTTCTTCGGCATAAATGCTGGCCGGGAAAATGACGGGGACGAAAACTCGTTCTTCGGGAGTGATTCCGGCTTTGCAAACTCTATTGGCAGTCAGAATGCTTTTTTCGGAAACCTGACGGGGAGAGAAAACACCACAGGATCGCTCAACACGTTTGTAGGAGATCGAGCAGGATTTGGTAATACTACCGGACTCAGAAACACGTTCATCGGTGCGGGTGCAGGTCTCAGCAATTCAGAAGGTGGTTCCAATTCTTTCGTCGGTTACAACGCCGGAAGATTCACTGACGATCCGTCAGCAGACGCAAATTCTTTCTTCGGTGCAAGAGCTGGCGAAGACAATACTGCTGGAAGCTCTAATACTTTCCTTGGTTTCAGGGCCGGGACAAACAACACCACGGCAAATGGCAATACGTTCGTCGGTTCCAACGCGGGTGCGTCAAACGAAACGGCATCTGGCAACTCTTTCTTCGGCTCCTCTTCCGGGTTCAATACGGTAGGAGGTTTCAATTCCTTCTTCGGAACCGGGGCAGGTCTCATGAATGTGTCCGGGGAAAGAAACTCATACTTCGGCAACTCGGCCGGAGTCTTCTCTACGGGCAGTGACAACTCGTTTTTTGGCAATGGGGCCGGAGGACAAGGCAATGCTGGAAACAACAACTCGTTTTTCGGGAGAAGCGCCGGCGCGAACACCGTAGCCGACAATAATACTTTCGTGGGTATCAATGCTGGAGACGACAACACCACCGGCAACAATAACACTTACATCGGAGCGAATGCGGGAGCGACGATGACGCCCGCGACCCTGACGAATGCGACCGCTCTTGGGGCCAACACCCAGATCAGCTGCAGCAATTGCCTGATCCTCGGAAACAATTCGAATGTTGGCATCGGCACTTCGAACCCCCAGGACAAGCTGCAGGTCCAGGGAATAATCCGCGTGGGTTCACTTGGGGCTGGAGGCGCAACCGCGCTTTGCCGAAACGCACAATTTCAGATCGCAGCCTGCTCCTCTAGCCGCCGATACAAATCGGACATTCTCGGTTATCTCTCTGGATCCGATCTCATTCGGCGTCTTCATCCCGTGACCTTCACCTGGAAAGATTCTGGAGTTCAAGACATAGGCCTCGTTGCTGAAGACGTGGCAACTGTTGATTCCCGCCTTGTAACATTCAACGCCGAAGGCGAGGTTGAAGGGGTGAAATACGACAGGTTGGGAGTTGTTCTATTGACAGTTGTCCGTGAACAGCAAGAAGAGCTGGATAAGCAGCTCGAAAGAAACAAGAAGCAGGAATTGAGAATTCAGAAGCTTGAATCCGAACTATCAGCCCTCAGGTCTCTGATCTGCAGGTCTACACCGGCAGAGGCCGTTTGTGTGAGCGTCGACAGGTAGCGGAGGGCAACATGTTCAACTCCAACAAATGCTGGGACACAGCGCCGGGGACTGTAAAGAAGCGAAGTATGATTTCCCTTTCTAGCGCTCTAAAGCCTGTGTTCTGTCTATTTTTCCTGGTGTCACTGCTTCCGGGCCAGTCCGGTGGTCCGTACGAGATCCGAAGATCGGTCATTTCAAGCGGTGGCGGCGTTTCCTCGGGCGGGACATTCTCAACCGACTCTACGATTGCTGAACCCATCGCTGGAATTCAGAGCACCGGCGGTTCGTTCTCGTTGATTTCGGGCTATCGCGGCGGGATCGGCGTCGAGATCTCGCGGAACGCGGCCGTGTTCGATTTTGACGGCGACGGAAGGACGGATGCCTCTGTGTTCCGGCCCAATCCGACGAATCTTCTGGACAATCCTGCTCCCGAGGGCTCATCGTCACAGTGGTGGCTGCTTCGCTCATCGGACCAGGGAACTCTGGGGCTGACCTTCGGCTTCCCTTCCGATGTCCTTGTGCCGGCCGATTACACAGGAGACGGAAAGGCCGACATAGCTTTTTGGCGACCCTCGACAGGCCAATGGTTCATTCTCAGAAGCGAGGACCTGACCTTCTTCGCATTTCCTTTCGGAGGAAATGGCGATATTCCCGCCCCGGGTGATTTTGACGGTGACGGGACGGCCGATCCTGCCGTCTTCAGGCCTTCATCCGGCACATGGTTCATCTTCCGCTCCTCGGACCAGCAGGTCTCTGTGGTTCCCTTCGGTGTGTCGGTCGACAAGCCGATCGTGGCCGACTATGACGGGGACGGGATGGATGACGTGGCGGTGTTCAGATCCCCGGATAATCAGTTCTGGCTTCTGAGATCTTCTCAGGGTGTAAAGGCCTTTCAGTTCGGCTCGCCGGGGGACAGGACCGCTGTCGGCGACTGGACGGGTGACGGAAAGGCAGATGTCGCTTTCTACAGGCCCTCCACCTCGGCCTGGTTTGTGATCAGGAGTGAGGACGACTCGTTCTTCAGCTTCCCTTGGGGTGTTCAGGGGGACATTCCTGCTCCCGGAGATTATGACGGGGACGGAAGAACTGATCCTGCGATCTGGCGGCCGGGCGACAGGACCTGGTACATCTTCGGCTCGACGAACGGCTTCCAGGCGATCAACTTCGGGGCGAACGGCGATGTCCCGCTGCCGAGCTCAGTAAGCGTGAATTAACACGGAAGAAGAGAAGACAAACAGGATGGACAGGATTCGCAGGATGGAAGATTGATAATTGAAAATTGAGAGTTCAAAGTTCAGGAATTCGCATACGTGAAAGAGGATTGTCTTTCAAAGGAGATGAGCGACGAGCCTCCCAAAACATCCAGCTCAAGTGACTACGTTTGCCATTGGAAACTGAAACTAGAATCAACCATTCTCAATTGTCAATTAATAATCTTCCAACCTGTAGATCATGTCGATCCTATTTTCTTGCTTTCTTTTGACAGGGGTGAAGGGGATGGAGAATTGAAAATCGAGATTTCAAAGTTCAGGAATTCGCATACGTGAAAGAGGATTGTCTTTCAAAGGAGATGAGCGACGAGCCTCCCAAAACATCCAGCTCAAGTGACTACGTTTGCCATTGGAAACTGAAACTAGAATCAACCATTCTCAATTGTCAATTAATAATCTTCCAACCTGTAGATCATGTCGATCCTATTTTCTTGCTTTCTTTTGACAGGGGTGAAGGGGATGGAGAATTGAAAATCGAGATTTCAAAGTTCAGGAATTCGCATACGTGAAAGAGGATTGTCTTTCAAAGGAGATGAGCGACGAGCCTCCCAAAACATCCAGCTCAAGTGACTACGTTTGCCATTGGAAACTGAAACTAAAAACAACCATTCTCAATTGTCAATTATCAATCTTCCATCCTGTAGATTCTGTCTATCTTGTTTTTTCGCCTTTTTTGTAACAGGGATCAATGGGATGAAAGGGTTGTAGAACTGGAAATTGAGAACGGGTAAATAAAAGTTCAAGGAATGAAGTTTGTGGAAGACGAGCAATTAGTGGCCACGAAGATCATTCAATTCCCTAGAAAGCCCTTTATCATGAACAGATTTGAGACCGTATTCTCTCGCGAAAGCGCGATCCTGCTTCCATCGCTCGAAACAGCGACGCCGACCACCTTTCCAGTATCATAATCGGTCACCTGCCGCGCCGGCTGTTTGTCGATCGGCTTGAACCACAGATTCGACACACTCAACGATTTCTTCCCGAAGTAGATGCCCGATCCCGAACGGTCCCACGCAAAAACATGGTTTTCAGGCTCAAAATATAGGTTCTCCGGACCAGATCTTTGATCCAGGTCGGCTAGCACCACAGTCCAGGGGTACTTCGCATCCTGAACATATAGGAATGATACAAGTTGTGAGGGATTGGTCGGCGACATCCTTGTAGGACCGGCGGTTCTAAAGTTCAGCCGTTCGTCTTCTCCGTCTGGAAGCTGTTTCCGCCAAAGCTCCGTGGGGGCTCTCCCGGGTCGGCCGAAGTAGAGATATGTCCCGTCAGAGCTAACATCCGGGTGATTCTCACCAGAAGCTCCGAAGGTGATCTGCTTCAATCCCGTCCCATCCCCAGCTATCGACCAGATGTGCCACTTCCCCGTCCTATTGCTCGCGAAGAAGACCGTGCCGTCAGGAGCAACTCGCGGACCAAGTACTGACGCACCTTCGAAATACGTCAATTGGCTTTCTTTACCATTCGTTACGTCAATCTTGAAAAGTTCTCCGTCGTTTCGGCCCTTATTCTTAACAACAACAAGGTACTTTCCGTCAGGGAACCAGTCCAGTCCCCAGCGGCCAAAGTTCGCAAGATTCTGCTTAGTCAGCCGTTGACTCGACGAAGGGTCTGCAGTGTCAACGACGAACAAGTCCGAACTCGAGGAAACGTTAGCTGCAACGATCAATTCCGAATTCGCCGAGAGTTTGAAATCTCTGTAGTCGTTCGTATCGTTTGTGACTCTGTTCGCCTCTCCCGTCGGGTACTTAAGCCTCCAGATCTGCATGAACGAATCCGCTTTTTCACGTGCAGAAACGAAAAGTGATTTCCCGTCCGACGCCCAAAACACATTGCCAACGCCTGCCCATTCGGGATGTTTGATCCGGGTTTCCTTTCCCGATTCGGTTTCCACTGCGATCAGGTAATTTTCGCTTGTTTCACGGCCTTCGCCAGGCTGAGAGTGAGCCGGCATCACGATCTTTGATTCGTCTGGGGACCAGGCTGGATAGGTGTTCCAATCCTGGAAGAATTCGGGCGGTTTTCGGGTTGCAATTCGCCTTTCCCCACTCCCGTCTGGCCCCGATTCCATCAAGTGATAGGTGTTCGTTTCGCTCTCATGACGAATATAAGCAAGACGGCCGCTTTTCGGCGAGACAGAGACGAAATGCCTTATTCCGGTTAGGATCTTCCGCTCATTACCACCGAATAGTGGGATCTTGTACACCGTCGAGTCCGGAGATTCTTTCTCTCGTGCGATGTAATACAAATGATCTGATTCTGGTGAGAAGCTCAGCGACGCGAGCTCGTGCTCTTTTGGACCGACGACAACGGTTTCGCTTCCCGTAGCGATGTTTCTGAGCACGATGGTGTGCTCGTTGTTTCCGCTCCTGACGTAGGCGAGGTTTCTGTTGTCACGTGAGATTGCAGGTTCGATCGCCCTTCCGCTTTCCGTAATTCTCTCAAAACGGACATTTTCGATGATCGGCAGTGCAGCAGGACGATCCTCAGCCATCCGGTTCCAGACAGCAACGCCAAAGAGCACGGCGACCGGCAATGCGATCACACCTAAGGAGAACGCGACAGGTCTATTGATTCCCTTTCGCAACGGGATACTGGTTAGCAGTTCCTGTTCGTCATCAACAACGAAAGTTCGCTCGATGCGTTCGTGTTCGACCGAGATCTCCGCAATCTCATCGGTCTCGATTGTCCCGACGATCATATATCCCCGACGCGGGACTGTCTGAATTAGTTCGGTTTCAATTCCCGACTCACGGAATATCTTCCGGAGCCGATATATGTTCTGCGTGAGCACGCTTTCCTCGACGAACGCATCCCCCCAAACCGCATTCATAAGGCTTTCCTTTGAGATGACCTCGCCGGGCCTCTTGATCAGCACCGAAAGCAGCTCAACCGACTTCATAGGCACGTCGACCAGTTCACCGTCAAACCAGAGAACAGCCTTCCGTGTGTCAACGTGAAACTGTTCGAATCCAACTAAATCGTTGATCTCATTGCTCATACAGCGATTTCAGAAACATGTGAGAAACATTTCAGCGGGATGTTAGGACTTGTTCAGAGCTGACTTCATATAAAACCGTTCCAGTGAAAGAGATGCCGATTCGGTCAAGTATAGCGGAATCCGATGCCTGAAATGAAGAGTTTCATCGAGAGGAGCAAATGAGTTTCTTCAACCACGGGATCATCGTCGTTGTGTGGCCAAACTTTAACCCTGGAGGCGTCCCTCTACTCACGAGCATAAGGGGTCACAACAAGCAGGTGCCTCGGGGAATCGTCACCAGCGGCACAATTCACGCGGGCGAGCTTCCGATTGCGAATAAGGACGGTTCGATCGGGTATCCAGTCTTTGTTCCCAGTCAGCCGCCGGGACAGGCGGTCATAGGATTCCGTTGGGACGGAACCGGAATACCGCAGGAGGTCGCCTCGCGTCGTGGACAGGCAGCGACTCGGATTCAACATGACGTCGAGCCGGCTGGCGCTGCTCCGATCAGGAACAATGAAGACCTGATCCTCAGGTGGGCAAATATCACCGATGTCGACCGGCTTGGTGAACACGAAAAAGGACTAGGTCCCTTTATGAGTGCTCTCCGTAGTGCTGCGGAACGAGTACTTCCCGCGACTCCACTGATCGAGGCGGTAACGGATCCGTCCCAGAGGCTCTCTATTGGGACCTTTATTACTCACAAAATGGAGCGACGAACAGTTCCAAGAGGCTGATGAAATATCTACTAAACGAACGAAAAGAGACGCTCCGGATCGAGATACGCAGAAGGAAGTTAAGAGATGTGTGCCCGAGCTGCGGAAAGACACTTTTTCCTTACAGTTGTGAGAATGGGCGAGAGTCCGACGAATCTTCCGAGGAGGAACTCAGGGCGCCTGCGATAGATGCAACGCACGTCTGCACCGACGATTAGACGAACAAGCAAATGCAGATTGGAGAAATACAATGAAGAAACTGCTACTAACCGCCGTAATCCTTTGCCTTTCCGCCTTCGTCTTCGGGCAATCGACCGAGTTTAACTTCCAGGGAAGCATTTCGAGCAGTGGAAGCCCGGCGAACGGGAATTACGATTTCGATTTTCTCCTGTTTGATTCCCTGGCGGGCGGAACTCAGCTGGGCACCACTGTCTCAAGAAACGGCGTGCCCGTCGCGGATGGGCTGTTCAGCGTCTCGATCGATTTCGGAGACCAGTTTCCGGGAGCAGACCGGTACCTGGAGATAAGGGTCCGGCCTTCGGGGTCCGGCGGCATGACGATCCTCGCCCCTCGCCAAAAGCTTGCAAGTGTTCCCTATGCGGTAAAGAGCGCGAACGCCACCAATGCCGACATTGCGACAAACGCAGGTCAACTAGGCGGCGTAGCGGCCTCGGAATATGTGGTGACCACCGATCCGCGGATGACGGACGATCGCAATCCCCTTCCGGGAAGCGACAATTACATTCGAAATGGGACCACACCGCAGTCGCAAGCGAACTTTAATATTGGCGGGGACGGCGTTGCTGGAGGGACGCTGTCCGCATCTACAATAACCGCTGGAACACAGTTTAACATCGGGGAGAACCGGATCCTCGGCTCGGGAGATTCGAGTTTACTGAGTCTCTTTGTCGGCCGTTTCGCCGGTACCAGCAATCCTTCCGGCACTGACAATACGTTTGTCGGAAGCTTGGCGGGACGATTTACAACGAGCGGTAGCGGAAACACGTTTCTTGGCGCGCTTTCAGGTCAAAGTAATATTGACGGGACGAGCAACACGTTTATCGGGAATGCGGCCGGATTCCGAAACACCTCCGGTATAAGGAATATCTATATTGGAACCGCAGCCGGGTACGAGTCCACAACCTCAACCGAAAATACGTTCGTTGGGATTAACTCAGGCCAGTCGAATATCAGCACAACCGGTAACTCCTTTTTCGGTGCTTATGCGGGTCAAAGCAATTCGACGGGTACCGGAAACTCGTTCTTTGGCAGAACTTCAGGGGCCAACAATTTCGGAGGTTCATCTAACTCATTTTTTGGTGACCGTTCGGGGCGATCCAATGTCACCGGCAATTCGAATTCCTTTTTTGGGGCTCTCGCAGGCTCTGACAATCAGACTGGTAACAGCAACTCCTTTTTCGGGGCAGAATCAGGCGAAAACAATCTCGATGGCGCCAACAATTCCTTTTTCGGGGCTTTTGCTGGAAATGCGAATAATTCTGGCTCGAACAACACTTTCGTTGGAAGAAGCGCCGGCCTACAGAATACCTCCGGCGTTTCCAACTCGTTTCTTGGAAGAAGCGCGGGATCTGCGAATACGATCGGAGCGGTTAACGTCTTCGTCGGAAGCGAATCGGGTCAAGCCAATTCCACGGGCGGTGCGAACGTTTTCGTAGGAAGTAACTCTGGAGACGCGAACACGACCGGGGCGAGCAACTCGTTCATCGGACGCGACGCAGGGGATTCCAACACAACGGGCAGCAACAACTCAGCGTTGGGTCGCGGGTCCGATGTCGGATCGGGGACCCTTTCGTTCGCGACCGCGATCGGCTCGAATGCCGTTGTTACATCGAGCAACACGATCCAACTTGGGAGGAACGGCACGGACATCGTAAGGATCGGGACTCTCGGTCCGGGCGGAGCTACCTCTTTGTGCATCAACGGCGGAAACGACATCGCGAGCTGTTCCTCTTCCGCCCGATACAAATCTGACATATCGACATTCTCCCGTTCCTCGGACTTTCTGGAGCACCTGCGTCCTGTTTCCTTCCGATGGAAGGATTCCAATGTGATTGATCTCGGTCTGGTGGCAGAAGAGGTCGCCGAGATCGAGCCGCTGCTGGTGACATACAGGGATGGCGTTGTCGAAGGCGTTAAATATGACCGAATCGGGGTAGTGCTAATCAATGTGGTTAAGGAACAGCAGAAGACTATCGAAGTTCAGGGTTCAAGATTGAAGGTTCAAAGTAAAGAAATGGAGCGCCAGGCCGAAGAGCTTGATGCGTTGAAAGCCGAGCTTGAAGCGCTGAAGGCGCTGGTCTGTTCTTCGAATCCGAAGGCCGGGGTCTGTAAGTAGGAACGATACTTTTCTCGCTCTCAAGAGACTGATCGCATCAGGATCAATAAGGCGGCAGTGACCGCTATTGCGATCCTTCGTGAGCTCAACATTAAATGATCAGGTAGGTCTCTAGATCGGATTAAGTCCGGCAGACCGAATAGCTTGACCACACGCCGATGAGGCACGACAGGTGAAAGAGGTCGGCTTACAGGGGATTAGGCAAACCTTGACTTATTGAAACGGCGCGCTAAATACTTGGGCACGTTCGATCAATAATGATAGCTGCAACAACTTGATGGGAGGTCTCAAGTGAATCCACGCGTCTGCCTGTTCCTTTTCGTTGCTCTTCTTTTCCTCGTTTCCGTTCCAATGGTCTCTGCTCAGGGAACGGCTTTTATGTATCAAGGCGCACTGAACGAAAACTCAATACCCGCGAACGGAAACTACGATTTCGAGTTCGCACTCTTTGATTCGTTGAATGGCGGCGCGCAGGTTGGTGCCACGCTCCAGGTGTCAAACGTAGTGGTCACTGACGGCTCTTTTTCCGTCACGCTTGATTTCGGTGCTCAGTTCCCCGGGACAGAGCGATTCCTCGAGATCAGGGTCCGACAGTCGACCCCACTGAACGTCAAAGGCGAAACAGCCGATCTTGGGTCCTACTCAGTTCTTTCCCCCCGACAGCCGATCAACAGTGTGCCCTACGCAGTAAGAAGCTTGAGCGCTGGAAGCGCCGATTCGGCTACGACTGCTGCAAGTGCGACAACCTCCGGCACAGCCGACACGGCGACCAATGCACTCAACCTTGGTGGTGTCGCGGCGAACCAGTTCGTGCTGACCAACGATCCGCGCCTTTCAGATGATCGGGCGCCGACACCGGGAAGCGCTGACTACATACAGAATTCGACGACCGAACAGCCTTCCTCAGACTTCAACATTTCGGGCACGGGCACGGCTGACATCTTCGATGCTGACACGCAATTCAATTTAGGCGGTAACCGCATCCTTAGTATTGCTGGATCGAACAATCTGCTTATCGGAACCTCCGCCGGAGCCAGTAACTCAGGATCCGCGAATACTTTCGTCGGCGCTAACGCCGGAGCGCTGAACACTTCGGGCATCAACAACTCAATCTTCGGCTTCAACGCTGGGGCAGACAATACAACCGGTAATTCGAACAACTTCTTCGGCAGAAACGCCGGTGCCAATAGCTCCAACGGGGTAAACAACTCCTTCTTCGGATCGAGCTCGGGTTTTGGCCTGATCAGCGGTCAGGGGAATTCCTTCTTCGGCAACAATTCGGGCGGCGGCACCACGACCGGCAACCTCAACACGTTCATCGGCCGGCTCTCCGGCTTTACCAATTCAACCGGAGGAAACAACACCCTGCTAGGGCATTCTGCCGATGTCGGTGCGGCAGACCTTAACTTCGCGACCGCCATTGGCTCGAGCGCGATTGTCACCGACAGCAACACAGTCCAACTCGGTCGTGATGGTCTTGATGTCGTGCGCGTCGGCACGCTCGGCGCGGCCTCGCCAACCTTCCTGTGCTTCAACGCCTCGAGCGAGATCGCCGCCTGTGTGAATGTCCCGTTAACCAACGCGACCGCTTTCATACAGAACACTACCAATCAGCAGTCTTCAAGTAATTTCAACATCTCCGGCACAGGGTCGGCAAACATCTTGAACGCTGTGACTCAGTACGATCTTGGCGGCATCAGGATACTGAGCAGCCCCGGCACGAACAATCTATTTGCCGGGGTCGGAGCAGGGGATGCTAACACGAGCGGTAGCAATAACTCGTTTTTTGGACCCTCCGCCGGTCTCTCGAACACGACCGGCAACGCAAATTCATTCTTCGGGCAAGATGCCGGCCGGGATAACACGACAGGTTTCTCCAATTCATTCTTCGGACAGAATTCCGGTCTTTCGAATACCATTGGAAATAGCAACGCTTTCTTCGGTGAAGACACCGGGGCCTCGAACACGACAGGAAACGCTAACTCATTTTTCGGGAGGAACGCGGGATTTGCGAACGTCTCTGGCAGTGAGAATTCGTTTTTCGGGACGTTCGCGGGCTTGTTCAATACAACAGGAGCAAGAAACTCGTTCTTCGGACAGGATGCTGGTCGGAACACAACGACGGGCAGCAGTAATTCCTTCTTCGGCGAAAGTGCAGGTCTCGCAAACACCATCGGATCTAACAATTCGTTCTTCGGTGAAGATGCGGGAGACTCTAACACTACCGGGGCGCTAAATTCGTTCTTCGGTCAGGATGCAGGCCAGGCTAACACTACTGGCAACGCCAATGCGTTCTTCGGTGAAAATGCCGGTTTCGCGAACTCTACCGGCTTCGACAATTCTTTTTTTGGTGAGGATTCCGGTGATTCAAACACCACCGGCAACAATAATTCTGCATTCGGCAACGGATCTGATTTTTCAGCGATCGATCTTGTATTTGCTACCGTCATCGGCGCCGATGCTGTCGTCACATCCAGCAACACCGTACAGCTCGGGCGGAGCGGGTTTGACGTCGTACGCATCGGCACGACCGGTTCAGCCGGATCGACCGATATCTGCCTAAACGCAAGTGACATACTCGCGACTTGTTCCTCTTCCATACGCTACAAGGACAACGTCGAGCCTTTCAGCGGCGGAGTTGATGTTCTAAACCGATTGCGGCCGGTGACATTCAACTGGAAGGGCTCGGGGATGTTCGATCTGGGGCTCGTCGCTGAAGAAGTCGCCGAGATCGAGCCTCTCCTCGTGACCTACAAGAATGAACAGGTCGAGGGTGTGAAGTATGACCGGATCGGCGTCCTGCTAGTGAATGTCGTAAAAGAACAGGCCGCGGAGCTGGAAAGGCAAAAGGAAGAAGTGAAAGGTCAAAAAGCCGAGATCGAATCGCAAAACGAGCGGATCGGGAAGCTTGAAAAACGACTAGCTGATCAGGACAAGCAGGTCGCGGCATTGAAGGCGCTGGTCTGCGCGGCGAACCCCGGTGCTTCAGTTTGTGTGGAAGAGAAAACGAAACAGGATAGACAAGATCGATAGGATGGAGAACTGAGAATGGAGAATTCAAAATCGAGATTTACCAGGGGAAAATGGGGCATCAGGACTCCCTCCTCTCTATCCTCTCTATCCTCTCTATCCTCTCTATCCTTTCTATCCTGTGCATCCTGTTTGTTTCTTCTTGTCTCCCTGATCTCAGCTCAATCAGGAGGCCAGTTCGAGATAAAGAAGTCCGTCATCTCGAACGGCGGAGGAATCTCGTCAGGCGGGATATTCTCGCTTGATTCGACCATCGGCGAGCCATTTGCCGGCACGCAAAGCACGGGAGGTCCCTTCTCCCTCACGGGCGGATACCGTGCCGGCTCGGCTCCCGTCGTGGCGCAGAACTTCGCCGTCTTTGACTTTGACGGCGACGGAAGGACCGATGCCTCTGTGTTCCGGCCCAATCCGACGAATCTTCTGGACAATCCTGCTCCCGAGGGCTCATCGTCACAGTGGTGGCTGCTTCGCTCATCGGACCAGGGAACTCTGGGGCTGACCTTCGGCTTCCCTTCCGATGTCCTTGTGCCGGCCGATTACACAGGAGACGGAAAGGCCGACATAGCTTTTTGGCGACCCTCGACAGGCCAATGGTTCATTCTCAGAAGCGAGGACCTGACCTTCTTCGCATTTCCTTTCGGAGGAAATGGCGATATTCCCGCCCCGGGTGATTTTGACGGTGACGGGACGGCCGATCCTGCCGTCTTCAGGCCTTCATCCGGCACATGGTTCATCTTCCGCTCCTCGGACCAGCAGGTCTCTGTGGTTCCCTTCGGTGTGTCGGTCGACAAGCCGATCGTGGCCGACTATGACGGGGACGGGATGGATGACGTGGCGGTGTTCAGATCCCCGGATAATCAGTTCTGGCTTCTGAGATCTTCTCAGGGTGTAAAGGCCTTTCAGTTCGGCTCGCCGGGAGATCGTACTGCGGTAGGCGACTGGACGGGAGACGGAAAGGCGGATGTCGCATTCTACCGGCCTTCGAACTCATCGTGGTTCGTGATCAGGAGTGAAGACGACTCGTTCTTCAGCTTCCCGTGGGGTGTTTCGGGAGACATCCCAGCCCCGGGAGACTATGACGGGGACGGAAGAACTGATCCTGCGATCTGGCGGCCGGGAGACAGGACGTGGTACATCTTCGGCTCGACGAACGGCTTTCAGGCGATCAACTTCGGGGCGACGGGCGACCTGCCTCTGCCCTCAAGTGTCAGTGTTCAATGATCATTGACCAGGGACCATTGACCAAAGATCAGGTTTCAAGGATCAGGTTTCAAGGATCAAGGATCAGGGACCAGGGATCAAGGACCAAGGACCGTTGACCAAAGATCAGGTTTCAAGGATCAGGGACCAGGGATCATTGACCAAGGACTGCGGACGATAGATCAGGCATCTGTAACCGGTTCAACACTTGGAACCTGGAACTCGGAACTTGAACCTTGAACTTTGAACTTTGAACTTTAAAGTCTGAACTTTGAAATATCATTCTCAATCTTCAATCCCGTTCTTTGCTCTCCTTTGTCCACCTTCCTGTAGAAAAAGCACATACATCACAAATTAGATCCTTGGCGTCTCGGGATGACCTGGAAGGCCCGCTATCCTGGGTGGGTCTTCCGGACAAGGCTTTGAGATCAAAGCCCTCAGAGATATTGAGCATGCTCGCGCGCTGAGAGACCACCATTTGAACCGGTCGCACGCTGGGAGCTTTGCTCCAATGGTTCTGGGGCCTTTCAAGTAGAAATTAAAGTTGATTTGTCGTGATTTGAAGAGATGAATCCGATCGGAGTATAAGATTGACCATGACACCATTCCAGGCTTACAACCGCAGGTCACAATGGACGCTGGAAACGTTGGGAGGCGCATCCGGAGGTAAAAGTATCTTTGGCTTTGTCGGGGCCTCAGTGCAAACGATCCGGTTCGAAGCGCAGAACCTAGGCAGCTACGGCAAACACGTTCACGTTGACATCTCCGTTTCAGTTTCCGGACTTGAGGCAAGTTACGGATTCACAAAGAACCTGATCGAAGAACTTGCTGCTATCTCACTTGAATACATTACTCCTCAGAAAGACGAGCAGACGATCTGGCTGAATTGCAAACGCCCCGGCGAGATGAGGATCGGCGACCTTACCGGCCCCTGCACGATGGTCAGTTTCGACGTTGCAAAAGCCAGCCTGGGAGCGGAGATAAAGAAGTATGCCGGAAGCACCTATCTCTTTTTCGGGCACGGCAGGGTCGTCCAGGATCAGGGCCCCGGGTGGCTCGACAGGATGATAGACAAACTCGAGAACGGCGACACGTGGGGCGGATACACAAAGAAATTCGTCCAGAACCACGGCTTGTTCTCGAATGCCAACGCGGTTTGCAACGTTGAGGTAAACGGGCTTACCCCCGGCGGCGGTATTGAGAACAAGGTCGGGTTCTATTCCGGGTATATCACGGCTACCACGATCCGCTAGGTTCACCGTCGGTTAGTTCGCGAACTCCTATCTCAGAGCAAGATATATGCAACAATTCATCGACGGATGACGTGTGGGCCCCGTAACCCTCAAGGAGGAAAATATGGCCAGATCGACAATCTTTCTTCTGCTCTTGATAGCTTTTTCGCCCGGTGCTCTTGCTCAGGATGAAGTGAAGATCACCCTTGTAAACGGGACTGAAACTGAAAAAGCGACACAAATCCAGCTCGAACGGCTGATAGCAGATCACGATCTTTCAAAGTGGACTTTTACCAAAGAGGTGAGGATCGAGGACGGCGTTATTCCGCACAGCCATCCCGTACTTACGCTTAGCACCAGACACCTTAAAGACGATGAACTCCTGCTTTCCACTTATGTACACGAGCAGATCCACTGGTTTTTGTCAGACAACCGAAAGAAGACAGACGCTGCAAAGGCCGAATTCCGAAAAAAATGGCCGGACGTGCCTTCGGGCGGCCCCGAGGGGGCGAGAGACGAGGATTCCACTTACCTTCATATAGCAGTCGTCTATCTTGAATATCGCGCCGTTAGGGAGCTTCTGGGCGAACTGAGAGCGATGAGCGTGATGGATTTTTGGAAACGGGACCACTACAGATGGATCTATCGGACCGTCCAGGAATCTCCAAGAGAGGTCGGAAAGATCATGTTTGACCATGGGCTTATCCCACGGGAGCAGACCGCAGGAAGATAGCGGATGATCGAAATAAAGTAAAGGCCACGAATCATCGATTCGTGGCCTTGATGTCTCGATCGCCGTCAGCACGAAAACCTTCAATTAAGAAGCAGTAAGTTGTTGTGGTGGCATTTTCGCCCTTGCGCACGTGCGTGCTGCTGACACCACTTGTCTTGATTCTTTTTCGTTATGCCCGTCGCTAGCGCTCCGGGTTCCGACTCCAGTGTCCAGTGTCCTGTGTCCTGTCTCCTGTCTCCTGTCTTCTGCCTTCTAGCCTTTTGCCTTTTTTATCTCCTCGATAAGGACCGGGACGGCTTCGAAAAGGTCGCCGACTATCCCGTAGTCGGCGATATCGAAGATCGGGGCTTCGGCGTCCTTGTTGATCGCGACGATGGCGCCGGAGTTCTTCATTCCAACGATGTGCTGGATCGCGCCTGAAATACCAAGCGCGAAGTATACCTTCGGAGCTACGGTCTGTCCTGATGAACCTATCTGTCTGTCGATCGGAAGCCAGTCGGCGTCGCAGATCGGCCTGGACGCCGCAATGTCGGCCCCAAGGACCTCTGCCAGCTCTTCGGCGACCTTGATGTTCTCTTCCGACTTGATGCCCCTGCCGATCGCGACAATGATCTCGGATTTTGTTAGATCGACCGCTGCTTTTGATTCCTGGAAGGGCTCTTCCGGACGCATCCGAATGTCGCCAACCTCGATATCCATCGATTCCACCGAAGCAGTTCCCGCCGCGGCGTCGTCGCCCCTAAAAGCCCCGGACTGAAATGTGACGAAATGCGGGCCTTCTCCGCCCACGGTCACGTCAGCATCAAGCTTTCCAAGGAAGATCCGGCGGGTAAACACCAGCTGGCCGCCTTCGTTCTTGTACCGGATGCAGTCGCCGACCATCTCGCTCCCAAACCTGGTGGCTACGCGAGGGCAGAAATCCCTGACCTGATAGGTGTGAGCCATCACGACCCAATTAGCATTAGTGGCCTTGATCACCTGTTCAAAAGCATCGGTGTAGCCGTCCGGGGTATATGTGGAAAGCTTCGCGTTCTTGGCCACAATGACCTTCGAAACGTCATACGCGGCGATCTCCTGGGCCAACGCACAATCGACCGCACAGGGAATCACCGCGGCGACTTCCATTCCAAGGTCTCTGCCCATCGATTGGGCTGCTGCGACAGCCTCAAGCGAGGTCTTATTCAATACGCAATCTTTGTGTTCTATGAATACGAGGATCATTTTCTTAGTGAATAGTAAATCGGGAATCGTGAATAGTTAGTTCTGGGTTCCAAGTTCCAAGACTGACGTTCACAGTTCAGAGTTAACGACTCTGAATCGGAATCGCCTTGTGTCTGCGATCGGAGATCCGAGGCTCGAAATTGAAATTCCATCTCAGCTACCTGGAACTCGAAACGTGGAGCTTAGTACCGAGAACCTGGAACTTGGAACCCCCGAACTTGGAACCTGGAACTCGGAACTCTTAGAGGATCCGGACCTCATCCTTCAGTTTCTCGACGAGTTCGGCCGCGCCCGCCTTCGCGTCGCCATTTCCGAGCATCTGTGTCTGCTTGGTCTTCAGAGGCAGATAGACCTTGCGTACCTTCTGGGCGCCCGCAAAGTCGCTGATCGATGGAGCCACCTCGCGAATCTCTTTCTTTTTAGCCGCCATAATGCCTTTCAGCGACGCGTATCGGATCTGGGAGATACCAGACTGGATAGTCAGAAGCGCTGGAAGATCGTACTCAAACCACTGATACCAACCGCTTTCCAGTTCTCGCTTTACACGCAGCGTATCGCCCGCGCTTTCGCGATCGATCTCGATCACGATCGTAGCGTGCGGGATCGCCATCAGTTCCGCGAGTACTACTCCGGTCTGGCCAAAACTCGAATCGTCCGATTGAAGCCCGGCAAAAATGAGGTCCGCATTCTCCTCCCTCACCGAATCGGCAATGGCCGAAGCGATCTGGAAGGGCGAAAGTTCGCTGTCATCTTCGACAACGATGTGGATCGCACGGTCCGCGCCGCGCGCCAAGGCATCCTTGATAACGGTTTTTGCGGACGCTTTACCAAGCGTACACACGACTACCTCTGCGTCGCCGACTGCTTCCTTCATCCGGAGCGCTTCTTCAAGCGCATACCCGTCAGACTCATTTGTCTGCATCGAAATGTCGGACTCGTCGATCCACTTCTCATCTCCGCGAATGCGCAATACGGCGTCCTTGTTCGCCACCTGCTTCATCAACACTATGAATTTCATGATCTTATAGAAAAAACTATCACACTGAATGGCTATTCATTCATTATACTTTGCCTGATCCGGCGCGCAATGAGAGAAGGCGGGATTCCAACCGCCTAGTCGGCGAATCGCCTGAATATCAGGCAGGCATTTGTGCCGCCAAATCCGAAACTGTTGGAAAGTACGTAATCGACCTTAACGTCCCTTGCCTCGTTCGGGACATAATCTAGATCGCAATCGGGATCGGGATTCTCAAGGTTGATAGTAGGCGGGATCGCATTGTTGTCGATCGCCAACACGCTGAACACCGCCTCGATCCCGCCCGCGGCACCAAGCGCATGTCCTGTCATCGACTTGGTGGAACTCACGGCGAGCTTCGCTGCATGATCGCCGAAGGTCTTCTTTATCGCAAGGGTTTCAAACTTGTCATTGTACGGAGTTGACGTTCCGTGGGCATTGATGTAACCGATCTGGTCAGGCTCGATTCCCGCGTCACCGATGGCTTTTTCCATTACGCGGATCGCGCCTGAACCGGTCTCATCTGGCATCGTAACGTGAAACGCGTCGCTCGTCATACCGTAACCAACGATCTCCGCATAGATCTTCGCGCCCCTTGCCTTTGCGTGCTCAAGTTCTTCAAGAATAAGGATCCCGGCGCCTTCGCCTATCACAAATCCATCGCGCTCTGCGTCGAACGGCCTTGATGCGGTTGAAGGATCGTCATTACGTGTTGAAAGCGCCCGCATCGACGCAAACCCGGCGACCGACATAGGAGTGATCGCGGATTCAGCTCCGCCGCATATCATCGCATCCGCATCCCCGCGCTCGATGATCCTGAAACTGTCGCCGATCGCGTGTGCCCCGGCAGAGCATGCGGTAGCTGTCGCCGAATTAGGCCCTTTGGCCCCATGCCTGATAGACACGTTTCCGGCCGCCAGATTGACGATCGCTGAAACGATAAAGAACGGCGACACCCTTCCGGGACCCGCAGTCAGGAGTTTCTCGTGCTCTCTTTCGATTGCCCAGAAATCGCCGATCCCCGAACTGATGTATGTACCGACCATCTCAGCGTTGGAATCATCGATCTCAAGACCACTGTCCTTTATCGCCTCGTCCGACGCAGCTATGGCGAAGTGGGTAAAGGCGCCCATTCTTCGCGCCTCTTTTTTCTCGAGGAGATCTTCCGGATCAAAATCCTTGACCTCGCACGCGAATCGGACCGGAAATTCTCCGGCGTCGAATTTCTTTATGTAGTCCGCTCCGTGTCTGCTGTGCATCAACGAGTCCCAAGTCGTTGGAACATCGTTTCCGCAGGCCGTTACCAACCCGAGTCCGGTTACTACTACTCGACGTCTCATATCTACTCCACGTATGGATACAAGAAGTGCTCAGACGCAAAAATTCGTGCCTCAAAAGCGGCCTGATGCCCTGAGGCGACAGACACGCAGCCTTCGGCACGAATTCCGTGTCTAGCTGTCTTGATTCTGTTCAACGTACGCGTACGCGTCGCGTACCGACTGGATCTTTTCGGCATCCTCGTCCGGAATCTCGATATCAAACTCCTCTTCAAACCGCATGACGAGTTCGACGAGATCGAGCGAGTCCGCACCGAGATCCTCAATAAACCGCGCGTTTTCAGTGACTTCGGCGTCATCGACGCCAAGCTCATCTACAATGATCTGTTTGATCTTATCCTGAATCTCTGACATATCTTCTCCTGGTTTCCTTATAAAGTTTTAAGAGTATTGCCCAAACTTTCTGAATCTTCAACGTTAAAACATTGAACTTCTCTGTCTGTTTGCCTGACAAGTCCGGAGAGAACTTTGCCCGGCCCGACCTCGACAAAGGTGTCCACTCCGAGCCCGATCAGCTTCTCGACCGTCTGAAGCCACCTGACCGGCGAAGAAACCTGTTCGGTCAGCGCAGAGACGATCCGGTCCCCAGACAAATTCACTTCAGCGGTGACATTCTCGACAACCGGAAAGGCAGGGTCGGAGAATTCGATCTTGTTCAGTTCCTCTGCGAGCCTGATCTGAGCCGGCGTCATCAGCGAACAGTGGAACGGCGCCGACACATTCAGGCGGATCGCTCGTTTCGCGCCCTTTTCCTTTAAGATCTCGCACGCACGATCGACCGCATCCGAATCTCCGGCGATCACGATCTGTCTCGGTGAATTGATGTTCGCCGGTGAACAAACCTGTCCTTCAGCAGACTCCCTGCAGGCTGATTCAACAGTTTGCAGATCAAGGCCAATTATCGCCGCCATCGCTCCGACTCCGACGGGAACAGCCTCCTGCATATACGAACCTCGGTTTCTTACAGTCTCAGCCGCATCCCGCAAGCTGACAGCGCCGGCGGCGACCAATGCGGAGTACTCACCAAGACTGTGTCCCGCCACGTAGTCGGGATCCCGGAATCCGGCTTCTTTCATCGCCCTGAAAACAGCGACCGATGTCGAAAGGATCGCGGGCTGGGTGTTGGCCGTCAACGCAAGTTGCTCATCGGTCCCCGAGAAGCACATCTCGGAGATCGAAAAACCCAGCGCCTCGTCCGCTTCCGCAAAGGCGGTCCGGGCAGAAGCGTAATTATCAAAGATGTCCTTTCCCATTCCGGGCGATTGCGAGCCCTGTCCAGGAAAAATATATGCGGTTTTACCCATTGCTCAACGTAACAAGAGCCTAGAACCTTACTACGGACGCGCCCCAGGTGATTCCTCCGCCAAATGCAGTAAGCAGAACGACGTCCCCTTCCGAGATCTCTCCTGCGGTGATAACTTCGTCGAGCGCGATGGGAATCGACGCGGATGAAGTGTTACCCATCCGGTCAATGTTTGAGTAAACCTTGCCGGAGTCTACTCCGAGTTTCTTGGCGACTGCGTCGGTGATCCGTTGATTTGCCTGATGCGGTATCACGATATCGACGTCCTCGACATCGAGGCCTGCTTTTTCAAGCATCTCCCTGGAGATCCCGGACATGTTGCGCACCGCAACCTTAAAGATCTCGTTCCCGCGCATCTTGAAGAAATGCTCGCGATTGTCGATCGTTTCGTGTGTCGTTCCGAGTTTGGTTCCGCCGCCCCTTGCGTAGAGCTGTTCCTCGAAATTGCCGTCGGAAAGAATCTTTGTCGAGAGAATTCCCTTGCCCTCTCCTACCGGTCCAAGTACTGCGGCGCCTGCTCCGTCTCCAAATATGACGCAGGTCGTTCGGTCTGTGTAGTCAACGTACTTCGTAAGGATCTCGGCACCAATGACGAGTGCATATCGGATCTGACCCGTCCTTATCATCGACTCGACCATCGAGATGCCGTATATGAAACCTGAGCAAGCCGCGAAGACGTCCATTCCCGCAGCATTCACGCAGCCAAGATCACGTTGTATCAGGCAACCGGTGGATGGAAGTATCTGGTCAGGCGTCGTTGTCGCGCAGATGATTATCTCGATGTCTTCGGGTTTGAGGCCGGCACGCTGGATAGCCTGCTTTCCGGCCCGGACGGCAAACTGGGACGTGTATTCATCCGGAGCGGCCTTGCGTCTTTCTTTGATACCTGTCCGGGTGGTGATCCACTCGTCCGAGGTCTCGACGATCTGCTCGAGATCCGCATTCGTGAGAACTCCTTCCGGATAGTCGGAGCCCGTGCTGATTATTCCTGCATTCATAGATTGAAGATCTAGATCTCTTCTTCTACGTCAAGAATCTTTCGTCCTTTGTACATTCCCGTTTTCGGATCGATGCGGTGCGGCTGCATAGGCTCGCCGGTATCCTTGTCCAGGTAGAACTGGGGAACCTCTAGAGCGTCGTGCGAGCGTCGCTTGCGCGATCTCGATTTGGACTGTTTTCTCTTTGGATTGGCCATGATGACTCCGTGAATATCTGTAAATACTAGTTGGGCGCCTTGATCCGGCAAAGCCGGACGCCGGCGTCCATTTTATATTCTCTCTATTTCAGATTTTTAAGTGCCGCCCAACGCGGGTCGGTCTCTTCCTGCTTGCAATCGCAACTCTTTTCGTTCAGGTTCGCGCCGCAGACCTCGCACAGGCCTTTACAGTCTTCCTTGCAAAGCGGATGCGCCGGCAGGTTCAGAATGATCTGCTCACGTACTATGTCAACAAGGTCAACCTCTTCCTCTCTTGCGAACGAAAGCTCAAGATCCTGCAGATCGAGTTCGACCTCTTGTTCGTCGGAGACGTTATCTCCTGCGATAAAGGCGTTCTTGAAGCTGAAATCCTGATCCGTGGGGATCTCGGCGAGACAACGGCTGCAGTCGATGTTGAGAGGTGCCTTCACCTCCGCCCTCACCACTGTCATCGTGTCTTCGTTTGAAACCTCGCCTGTGACCGAAATGTCGCCTTCAACACTGGCGAGATCGGTCTCCAGATCGATATCCGCCGGTTTCAAAACGACGTCGAATGAAGTGGTCGCTCCGTCCGACCTGCTTAGATCGATTTTCATAACCCTGAACCGATAAAACTCAATTTCAAACAGCGATCAAGCAAAAGACTTAATTATAGTCCCTGAGTGACCGCTGTCAATCTAGGAGCGGCTTGTGAAAACCGGTGCCACGCGGCTGGTTATTTGTTGAAACGAATGGCCGGAAGAACGAATGACGATCATGCCGGCCACTTCGCTTCCAAGCTTCGGCAGAACGTCGTTCAAGGTTTTCTCCGGTATTCGGAACTATTTACACCCCGCTTCCGACCGCTTCATCAAGGGTCTTGAAACCGTGCCCGTCCAAACTTGCCGCCAGTCCTTCGTTTACGTTGCGTGCAAATCCCGGACCCTGGAATACAAAGCCGCTATATGCCTGTACAAGCGAAGCGCCTGCCGCGATCTTTTCAAAAGCGTCCTCGCCGGAAAATATGCCTCCTACTCCTATGATCGGGAGCGCTTCCCCGGCTATCTTGTAGATCGATCCAACGATCTTTGTCGACCTAGCTTTCAAAGGCAGTCCGCTGAGCCCTCCGGCGCCGATCGATCTCACGGTTTCCGGGTCGGATACCAGTCCGCTCCGCTCAACGGTCGTATTCGTCGCAATGATTCCAGCGATCTCGTTCCGGAGCGCAGTTGAAACCACGTCCTCGATCGCCTTTTCGCTCAGATCGGGCGCGATCTTGAGCAATATCGGCCGGGAGCTCTTCGAAGCAGAGTTCACATTCTGGAGAGCTGACAGCAGACGTTCGAGCATCTCGGATCCCTGAAGTTCCCTCAGATTGGGAGTGTTTGGCGACGAGACATTGACAGTAACGTAGTCGGCCACCGGCTGGACGATCCGGAAACATTCAAGATAGTTCGCGACTGCATCCGAGTTGTCCACATCCTTGTTCTTCCCGATGTTCACTCCGACCACGCTATCGCATTCCGTCTTCGAGAGCCTTTCGGCGACGATCGAGGCTCCTTGGTTGTTAAATCCGAGCCGGTTGATGAGCGCACGGTCCTTTGGCAGGCGAAAGAGCCTGGGCTTCGGATTTCCGGCCTGCGGCCTCAAAGTTACCGTGCCCACTTCAATAAAACCAAAACCAAGTGAGGCCAGCTGGGTAACGACAAGACCGTTCTTGTCAAAACCCGCAGCAATGCCCACAGGATTCGGAAACCTGAGACCGAATCGCTCGATCCCGCCCGGGCCGCTCCGGGTCATCCGGCCTTTCACGGCAGAACGTATCGACGGAATCGAAAGTGACGCGCGCAAGATCCCGATCCCGATCTCGTGAGCGGTCTCTGCAGGAACTTTGAAAACCAGGGGTTTAACGATTGCTTCGTAGAAAGACATCGGCAACGATTCCGGTCGCCAAATTCTATCGCCTCGGCCGGGGCTTGTCATTCTCCGCAGTCCGCTTGTTAACGGCATCGCTTGTTTGCTAGGATTTGCGTCAATGGTCGATGAGCTGAAGCTGGTCGAAAAGGCCAAAATAATGGATTCAGAGCGCATCGGGCGCGCTCTTTCGCGGCTTGCTTCCGAGATTGTCGAGGAGAATCACGGTGCTGAAGGCCTTTATCTGGTCGGAATCCGACGTCGGGGAGTGCCGCTCGCGAGGACTCTCGTCGACAAGATCGAAGAGATCGAGTCTGTAAGGCCCGAGTTCGGAATCATCGACATCACTCTTTACAGGGATGACCTTTCAACGGTCGGAGCGAATCCGGTCGTCAACAGGACCGAGCTTGACTCCGATATTGACGAAAAAACGATCGTCCTTGTCGATGATGTTCTCTATACCGGTAGGACCATCAGGGCCGCCCTTGACCAGCTGATGGACTTTGGACGACCAAAGCGTGTGCAGCTCGCTGTTCTGATCGACCGCGGAAGAGAGCACAGGGAGCTTCCGATTCACGCCGATTTCGTAGGCCGGGTCGTTCCGACGAAGAAAAGCGAGATCATCAAGGTGATGCTTGAAGAATACGATGGAGTCGAGGGTGTGGGGATATACACTCTCCCGGACGAATGATCCGAAAAGCAAGGCCGGCGCCTTGCTTTTTTTGTATCCGCTAAACAAAGGCCGATGGAGAAACCCTTTCACAGAAAAGACTTGCTCGGAATAAAGGACCTTTCGGCGGACGAGGTCCTTGGGATCCTCGATACTGCTGAGAACTTTCGCGAGATCTCATCGCGCGAAATAAAAAAGGTCCCGGCGCTAAGGGGTAAAACGGTCATCAACCTCTTTTTCGAAGCTTCCACCCGAACACGGACGTCTTTTGAGCTCGCCGCAAAACGGCTTTCCGCTGATTCAGTAAATATCAGTGTTTCCACTTCAAGTGTTTCAAAAGGCGAGACCCTGGTAGATACCGCGCTCACCCTTGACGCAATGCAGCCTGACTGCATCGTTGTGAGGCACTCAAGCGCCGGGGTCCCTCACCAGCTGGCCAGGATCAGCAAAGCGGCCATTGTGAATGCCGGCGACGGTACAAACGAGCACCCGACACAGGCTTTGCTTGATGCGATGACGATCCGCGAGAGAAAACACAAGATCGAGGGTCTGAAAGTCGCGATAATCGGCGACATCCTTCATTCGAGGGTCGCGCGGTCGAATATCCACCTCCTGACAAAGCTCGGAGCGTCAGTCCGTGTCGCCGGCCCGCGGACCCTTGTACCGGAAGACTTCGTACACCTTGTGGAGGAAGGGCTGACGGTTTCAGAGAATGTCGAGGAGGCCATCGCGGATACCGATGTCGTGATGATCCTTAGAATTCAGAAAGAGAGGCAGGATTCGGCATTCTTCCCAACTCTGAGCGAATACGCAGTCCATTACGGTCTTACACAGGAACGCCTCGCACTCGCAAAGGAAGACGCGATCGTCCTTCATCCGGGGCCGATGAACCGGGGGATCGAGATCGCTTCCGATGTCGCGGACAGCGCAAGGTCTCAGATCCTGGATCAGGTGAAGTACGGGGTCACGGTACGAATGGCCGTGCTTTATCTTGCTACAGGAGGGCGGATCTCGCGCGAAGACGAATAGAAAAGAGCCCAGGATTTCCTAAACCCGAAAATGAGACTTCTTATAAAGAACGGCCACCTTGTAGATCCGGCCGCAAAAGAGAACACCGGCATGAACCTGCTGATCGAGAACGGCAGGGTATCCGAATGGCTTCGGCAGTCCGACGCTGATCCTGTGGACGTTGAGGTATTTGACGCCGGCGGATGTCTGATTGCGCCGGGTTTTATCGACCTTCATGTTCATCTGCGCGAACCAGGTCAGGAGCACAAGGAGAACATCGCTTCCGGATGTGCAGCTGCGGTGGCGGGTGGATGGACCAGCATCTGTCCGATGCCTAACACGAGTCCCATAAACGACAACGCCGCGATCACACGCTATATGATCGAGCAGGCGGAACACGCCGGACTGGCAAATGTTTTCCCGATCGGAGCGATCACAAAAAACTCCGACGGCGGCGAACTTGCAGAGATGGCGGAAATGAAATCCGCCGGGGCTGTCGCGGTATCAGATGACGGCCGGCCGGTGCCCACCGCGGGAATGATGCGCCGCGCTATGCAGTATGCTCGGGATCACGACCTGCCGGTGATAGACCACTGCGAAGACAAATCGCTTTCAGCTGGCGGCGTGATGCACGAGGGAAAGGTTTCGCTTTCTCTTGGTTTGAAGGGGATGCCGGCCCTGGCTGAAGACATTGACGCCGTACGCGACATACTTCTCGCCCGCGAAACTGGTGCCCATATCCACGTCGCTCACGTCTCGACACGCGGTGCGGTAAATGCCGTAAGGCAGGCAAAGGCCGAGGGAGTGCGGGTTACATGCGAAGTAACCCCTCATCACTTTACACTCACCGACAAGGCGGTCGAGGGCTATGACACGAACACAAAGATGGCTCCACCGCTTAGAAGTGAAGAGCACCGCGAAGCCGTTATCGAGGGGATCCGCGACGGTACCATCGACGCGATCGCGACCGACCACGCTCCGCATCACGCCGACGAGAAAGCGCTCGAGTTCGACCGGGCTCCGTTCGGGATCATAGGGCTTGAGACCGCTATCGGACTTGCTTTCAATGAACTTGTACACAAAGGTGTCATAGGCCTCGAACGGCTGGTCGAGTTGTGTTCGTCAAACCCGGCCAAGATCTTCGGATTGAAAGACCGAGGCACTCTCGCGCCCGGCTCATGCGCCGACGTGACAATCATCGATCCCGAACTTGAATGGGAATACGATGTCTGGGAAACGAGGTCGAAATCGAGAAATTCTCCCTTCTCGGGATGGAGATTCCGGGGCGGACCGGTAGCTACGTTTGTCGGAGGAAAGCTCGTATATGAGCGCCCCTGAGAAAAGCATATCGCGATAGGGAGATGCTAGTGATAGACTGTCGCTCAATTTTCCGCAGTAAACCTTTCTGCACATTCCAGGAGACTGCCAATGACCCCTTTCCGTTTTGCCCTTACCGCATTGCTTGTTTTCGTATTTTCGGCCCCGGGCGTATACGCCCAGGATAGAGCCGATGTCTTTATCGGATTCAAAGGCGGCGTCAGCATTCCTCAGTTAAGCGGCGGCGAGGACAATGAGATCAGTCGCGACTATAAATCCAGGCTTGCCCCGAATTTTGGTGCGTTCTTTGACATACCTGTTTCTGAGCGGTTCTCCGTCCAGCCGGAAGTGAACTTCGCTGGACAGGGCGGTACTAGAAACGGTATGCAACCGGTGACGCAAGACATCCCTGGTTTGCCGCCTTTGCCTCCAGGGAACTTCTATTACGCGGATTTTGACAATGAGGCGGTCCTCAATTATTTGGAGATCCCCGTGCTTGCCAAGTACAAGTTCGGCCCGACCGGCAAGCCACGTTTTTATGTCAACGGCGGAGTATTTTATGGTCGGCTTGTTTCGGCGGAGACAAAGACCCGCGGGACCAGCACGCTTTTCCTCGACCGGGACGGAACTATTCCGGTCCTACTTCCGCCGAACGGTGATCCTTTTCCGGCGATTCCGTTTGACGCCGATACCGACGTCAAGGGCGACATCAACTCTAACAACTTTGGCTTTACGGGAGGCGGCGGTTTCGAGATCCCGTTTGGCGCGAACTACCTGATGTTCGATGCACGCGTTTCCAGAGGAATCGTCGACATCCAACGCGATCCCATTAACGGCCGGAGCCAAACCGGCAACGTGGTGATCTCGCTCGGCTGGGCATTCGGGATCGATTGATTCGAAGCGGGCGGCAGTAAGCCATTTCTTGGTGCAACACTTATGGAATTCCTTCTCGACCCTCAGATATGGATAGCGTTTCTAACGCTTACGATCCTCGAGCTTGTACTCGGGATCGATAACATCATTTTCATCTCCATCCTCTCCGGAAAGCTTAAGCCGGAGCAGCAAGCTAAAGCGCGCTTCATAGGTCTTGCTCTCGCGCTGATAATGCGCGTAATACTTCTCTTTTCGCTCGCCTGGGTGATGGGGCTGACGTATCCGCTGTTCGCGATATTCGGCCAGGAGGTTTCCGGCAGGGACATGATCCTGCTGCTGGGCGGACTCTTCCTGCTGGCGAAGAGCACGCACGAGATCCACGGCTCGCTGGAAGGCGAGGAAGGCCACACCGCGGGCAAAGTCTACTCGTCGTTCGCTAGCGTGATCGTACAGATCACGCTTCTGGATATGGTGTTCTCCCTCGACTCCGTGATCACGGCTATCGGAATGGTGGACAATATATGGGTGATGATCGCCGCGGTCGTCGTGGCCATCGTGGGGATGATGATCTTCGCGAACCCGATCTCGGAATTCGTCTCGCGCCACCCGACCGTCAAAATGCTTGCCCTGGCGTTCCTGCTGCTGATCGGGTTCACGCTGGTTGCGGAAGGTCTGCACCAGCACATCCCGAAGGGATACATCTACTTCGCTATGGCGTTCTCGGTGTTCGTTGAGTTCTTGAACATGCGGCTAAGAAGACGCGGCAAACCTGTTGAGCTCCGTGACGCGACCCACGAAAAGCATCTTGTTGAGAAGGAGGCGGGATCATGAGAGCAAAGTATGCAGCCGTCTTGTTGGCTTTGTTGCTTGGCAGTTACGCTATCTCGGCCCAGGGTTCGATACGAGATGTTGACTTCCAGAATTTCACTTATGAGGTCGAGTTTTGCCGGAATGAATTGACCGACAAGATCACCGTTACCAACGGCAACTTCTCCGAAGAAAAGGAAGTCGACGGCTACACGGAGCGCCGCTATTTCGAAGTCTATGGGGAGGTGTTCGGGGATTTGACCGGTGACGGAGCAGAGGAAGCGGTAGTGCTCTCGATCTGCAACACGGGCGGTACCGGCAATTTTTCCGAAGCATACATCTTCTCGATGTCCGAAGGTGAGCCTGTTCTTCGACTTACGATCGAAGGCGGCGACCGGGCTTACGGCGGCCTGCGGGAAGCGAGGATCGAAAAAGGGATTCTGATCATTGAATCGAATGACCCGGGTGAGTTCGGCGCAAACTGCTGTGCCGAAGTTGCCGTCACTCGAAGATACAGGCTGAAAGGTGATTCCCTTGAAGAGACCGCGCCGCCCGAAAGAAGGGATCTTTACCCCGCAGAAAGAGTGGAGTTTGATAAAGGCTCTTACTCGAAAGAAATCCAGATCGAACTTGGTGAAGACCCGGGAATAAAGCGTTTTGTGATCAGTGCTTCCAAAGGGCAGAGGCTGACAGTCAACTCCCCTTCTGACAAGGTGCGTTTCAGGCTTGTGAAGGGAGAAGCTGAGATGGAAGAAGAGAACAAGACACTTGTCGCGGATCTTCAGGAGGACGGCGACTTCATATTCGAAGTGAGGAATTTTTCCGAGTCAGAACTATCAACATCCATTACGGTATCAGTCAGGTAACGCTATGAAAATGCTTCTTGGAATCACGCTCCTGTTCTCATTGCTCGTTTTCACGGGATGTCCGACAATCGAATCGACCAACAATTCTTCTTCAGAACCCGCCGGCGGTGAACCTGCGGAAGGGGCATTTTCCAGTTCAGCCGATGATGCGGAACCCGAATCGCCGCAGGAAGTCCCGGCTCCGACTGAGTCCGCTGACAAGGTCGATTCGGTTTACACGGACCTTGCCGCCGACAAGTGCGAGACTATCGAAGAAGAGAACGAAGGATATTATTCAAAGCAAAAGTGTCAGGGTGCCTTCGGATATTCGCTCGAGGTGATCGAGAGCGACATTAGGCAGACCATCAATGTCGTCGACCCTTCCGGAAAGGTCCATGAACTAAAGATGATGCGGGTCGTCTCGCCGGCTTTCTCATATGTCGGCAACAAGGCCGAGTGGCGATTCAGGGAAGAAGACGGAAAGAAGACACCAATCGCTCTGATCGTACGTTTCAACGCTTCGGTGGACCCGAACTCTGACGAAGAGGCTTCGTACCTCACCGTTTCGAAGATCACCGAAAGCGAGATCTGCATTACCGACGTCGTAAAGCCGATTAAGGACGCTAACGTAAAGGCACGGGAGTTTGCATCGAAAGCGGCGGACAAGCCGTGTCTGGAAGGACGGCAGTGAGTCCTTTCACTGGTTGTCCGGTGTTCCGTCCCTTGAGCCTTAATTGATCGAATCAGCCAGGAGTTTCGTGTGAGGATCGCACAAGTTCTCTTGATCGCAGTATTCTTTAGCGCCTGCAATTCGCCCGAAACCGAAACAGGTCCCGACAACGGCAGGCCGCTTGAGACCGAAACACAGATCGTCGATCTGTCCTATCCGTTCGACGAAGACACCGTATATTGGGTCACTGCCGAGACCTTCGAGCACGAAGAGGTGTTCGTCGGCCAGAATCCGAATGGTTTTTTCTACTCGGCTTACAACTACGCGGGTGCTGAGCACGGCGGGACGCACATCGATTCACCTATCCATTTCGCAGAGGGAAAACTGACTGTTGATGAAGTACCTCTCGAGAAACTTATAGGAGATGGATTCAAGATCGATGTGTCAAAGAAAACGCCGGAAGACCGAGATTACCTTGTAAGTGTTGCAGATATTGAAGAATGGGAGAAGGCGAACGGTAGAATCCCGGACGGTGCGATCCTTTTGTTGGAGACAGGTTTCGGCCAGTTCTATCCTGACAAGGCGAAGTACTTGGGCACTGCTGAGCGGGGCGAAGAAGCGATCAAGAAATTGAGCTTTCCCGGACTCGCACCCGAAGCGGCAAAGTGGCTTGTAGACAACAGGAAGATCAACGCTATCGGGATCGATACCGCAAGCATCGACCGGGGCAGGTCGGAGACGTTTGATGCCCACGTAACCTTGATGACGAACGACATTCCGGCATTCGAGAACGTCGCAAACCTAGACAAGCTCCCTGCCAAAGGATTTCGGATCATAGCTCTGCCGATGAAGATCAAGGGTGGGAGCGGCGGTCCGCTAAGGATAATCGCCGAGATTCCGAAACAATGACAATCTCCTAGAGATCCGACACATCCTCGTCATCGAGAAAATCCGGACGGCTCTCAATACTCATCCTCTTTGATCCGTTCGGATGCCAGAATTCCGTCCGGGAGGCGTGCAGGCACATTCGCCTGAAACTGCTTCCGCCGTTAACTTCATCGCCAAGGATCGGATGCCCGATCGCTGAACAGTGTATTCTGAGCTGATTTGTCCTTCCTGTCACAGCTTCCAGCTTGATATGTGTCTTGCTTCTCAGCCGCCTCATCACCTTGAAATTCGTTACTGAAGGCTTCCCTTCTTCCATTACTTCCCAGATCTTCTTCTCCGCGTTCCTGCCGATCGGCATCTCGATCACCCCTTCGTTCTTTGCAACGATGCCATCGACAATCGCGGTATATTCCTTTTCAATATGTCCCCGCTTGAAATGCGAACAGAGAACGCGGGACGATCTCTGGTCTTTCGCCGCGATCAAGACTCCCGATGTCTCCCGATCTAGCCTGTGAATCAGGTGCGGCCTGACAAATTCTTCGTCCCTGTCCTGACTAGAGTTCAGGTAAAAGGTCATCGCATTCAGCATCGTCCCGTTACGCTCGAAATTGGTGGGGTGGACGAGCATTCCTGCGGGTTTGTTCACTATCAGGAGGGTGGAATCCTCATACAGCACGTCGAGTGAAATGTCCTCCGGTTTCATGCCGGATTCTCGCGTCTCGTCAACCTCGATCTCGACATAGTCACCTTCCCTGACCACCTCTCCAGAGTTGGCGCCGTAGCCGTTCAATTCACACCCCCCGTCTTTCACGACCGAACGGATGTACGCCTTGCTCAACGACCGGAAACGGTCAAAGAGGAGTTCGTCCAGGCGACGCCTGTGAAACCTCTGCCCTACTGTAAACGCGTGTCTTGCCATTTGGAACTTTACGTTTATCATTTATGCTTTTCGTACCAAAATGGAGAACATAGAGCCCCTCACAAGAGACCTTCCGGACCCAGAAAGCGCCGAGAGGTTTTTCGCCGAGATCTCCTCGAAACATCCCAGAGAAACAAAGAAACTTGTACGGGACCGAAGCCTTTTGTCGGACATCCTTACCATCGCCGCTTACAGTCCTCTTCTTTCGACAACGGTCTTGCAGAATCCCTCATATATTCGCTGGCTTGCGCGTGAAAAGCGTGACCAGAAGGTCCGTGACAAAGAGCAGCTTCTGGAATCGCTCGCGAGGTTCGATCTGATTAACACAAGCGTCGATCCGGCAGTAATGCTTTCCCGCTTCCGAAGACGCGAACTGATACGAATATTTTTGAAGGACATACGCGGTCTTGGCACCATCGCCGAACTGACTGAAGAGATCTCGAACCTTGCTGACTCGATTCTCGAACATGCTCTCAGAACATCGATTCAGGAACTCGATAACCGGTTCGGGATGCCGCTTGAAACGGACCAGAACAAGAAGTCCTCTCGAGCACAGTTCTGCGTTGTCGCGCTGGGAAAGCTAGGGTCGAAGGAGCTCAACTACTCTTCGGATATCGATCTCCTGTTCTTGTATTCAAGTGACGGAAGCACATCCGGGCAAGGAAGCCGCGGCAAAACCTCGAACAAGGAATACTTTGTAAAGCTTGCCGAGCACGTTTCAAGAGTCGTGAGCGAACCGAAAGGAGAAGGCGGGGCCTACCGGGTCGATCATCGCCTCCGTCCTCACGGAAGGGTCGGCGCCCTCGCAGTTTCTTTGAAAGAGGCTATTGCATACTACAGAGACTCAGCGCAACTTTGGGAAAAACAGGTACTCATCCGGAGCCGGAACAGTGCGGGAGACGAAGGGCTGTTTCAGATGTTCTACGATTCAGTCGAAGCATACGTGTTCTCACCTGATGAAACTGTCGAGAATGCTCTTGCAAATGTGCTCCGGTCGAAACAAAAGATCGATCTCGAAAAGATCAGAAGTCAGGGCTACGACGTAAAGCTCGGGATGGGCGGGATCAGAGAGATCGAATTCATTGCTCAGGCCCTGCAGCTTGCTTTCGGGGCCGAAGACAAGTGGCTGCGAGCGCCGCATACCTTGATCAGCCTGTCCCGCCTTGCCGACCGCGGATTGATCAGTGAGAACGAGTTTACACGTTTGAGCGAGGCTTATGGGTTTCTTCGAAAGGTCGAACACAGGCTGCAGATGGAACACGGGCTCCAAACCCATCTGATCCCGAACGAGTCTGGGCGACAAGAACTTGTCGCCAGGAGATGCGGATTTGAGGACTCGGCAGGGTTCCGATCTAAGCTGGCGAAACACGTGGGAAACGTGAGCCGCATTTTCAAGCGTTTCTTCGATCAAACCGAGTATGTGGAGATCTCTCACTCGAGAGATGCGGAAACGAAGAAAGCCCCGCCTTCCAAGCGAAAACGGGAATACAGTGAAGATCCGGCATCGCTTGTATCGGCTGACACGAATGTCCGCGACGTGATGGAACGCCTAGACCTCTACGCGCGTCCGTTTGCGCCGCTTCTTCGCGCAAGCGGTCTGAGGATAAACGAGATTCCCCGCTGCAGCGATAAATGGGAATGGTCCGATCCCGAACTGGAGATGCGCGATGCCGTTGGCGAGGCATCCGGCGACTTCAAGGAGATGCTCGCCGGAATAAGGACTAACTGGTCGCGGCTCATGCTTGAGATCGTTGTCGCAGACGTTTGCGCAAATGCCGGACTTCGGGAAGTAAAATCTCGGCAGACATCCCTCGCAGAGGCATCCATAGCCGCCGCGGTCGAGATCACAGAACATCGTCTTGAGGAGGTTTTTGGCTCACTGGAATGTGGAGTCGCGTGGAACGTTATCGGCCTCGGAAAGCTCGGCGGCGGTGGAATGGACTATCACTCGGACCTAGATCTTCTGATAGTCTTCGACGACAAGGCCCCATCTCCCGCTGGAAACAAGACACACGCTGAGTTCTACTCAAAAGCCGTCGAGATCTTTGTGACGGCGCTTTCAAGTCTAACGCGAGAAGGCTCACTATATAAAGTAGATCTTCGTCTCAGACCCGATGGAAGAAACGGGGCAACTGCGATCGGCAAAACCGCGCTTTATGAATACTTTGAAGACCGGTCAGCCATCTGGGAGTGGCTTGCTTACGTGAAAGCGCGTTCGGTCTTCTGCAGCGGCCTCGAACTCGGCGAAACCGACACTGAACTACGAAAAATCATTCACGGGAACGCAGCAGAAGCGGAGCAAAAGGTTCTCAGGGATGCGACCTGGAAGATCAGGCATCGCCTCGAAACGGAGAAATCAGAGGGAAGACGCGGCCGTTCCATCGACCTCAAGTACGGCGAAGGCGGACTGCAGGACGTTTACTTCGCGGTTCGCTACCTGCAATTGTCCGCAGGAGTTCCCGACGATGAGCAGGACCGATCAACCGGAGGGACTCTTGACAGACTGCTTGAAAGAAGAGCGATCGGAGCAAGGGAACACGAATCGTTGTCACACGGTTACGGATTCCTGAGCAGGCTGGATCACAATATTAGGCTCAGCTTGGGAAGATCAACGCTCGTGCCACTCGGCAAGTTGCCGGTTCTCGAGCTTATTGCAGAACGAATGAAATGCAGTAATCCCGCTGATCTGCTTGAGCAGCTTTCGTATCACAGGATCGCTGTCCGGGACGCATTTGAATCTATCCTGCTCCCAGGCTGAAAAGGTGCTTTAGCCGAAGTCAAGAAACTGTCGAAATGGCCTCAGGCACCTTGCGCAGTAAACGATTTCGTTTGCGTGAGCAGTGGCGGCTGCCGGTGCCGGGACCTTGAACCGTTCTGCGACCAACAGCTGATCGTCAGTGAGGTCTTGTCGCCTCAGGAACTTTTGCGTTCCGCAAGCTGGACAACTGTTCAATCTCTTAAACGAATCAGCACTTTGGATTTTTTGCATCTGGTAATAGAATCTTGTAGAGACAGGCTTGTCTCCCGCCGAACTGCCACCTATGTTCACTGTCCGAGCAGATTTCAGCAAAACATTTGAGATTGACGCAGGTTTCGATCGCGTTCGTGATTTCTTTGCCGACATCACGAACTTTCTGGACCATATGCCAAGTATAGAGTCGATTCACACTGACTCAAAAGGCATCACTTATTGGAAGATCCGCGCTGATATTCCCTTCGTAGGTTCCTTTGTCGAGAGATTTCCTGTGCGCGAAACCGAAAACAGCGATGAGCGCGTCGAATGGTCCCCAGTCGATCTGGAGCGTTACAACCTGATGAGATATGCGGCCGATTTTCTTCCAAAGTCCGGCCGTTCGACCTTGGTCAACTTTTCCCAGAATATCGAGCTGAGAAGGGACTCCGCGTCCGATCTTCATGCGTTGGCGGGGCTTGTTGGAGAGAATCTGATAGGGAAAGAGATGACTCGGCGAGTTGCCCATATGCTGAACGCCTTCATAGAGAGTGCAAGAACCCGGCTTGAAGCCTGACTATTTTTGTCAGCTTGACCGAATTTGATTGATTCGCTCATATCGAGCGGACCGCGTCTATATCGTGCGTCCGCAGTTACTTCCAACCCAGAAAATAACCTCAGCCCCCAACGGAACGCATATTGCCTTGGATTCAACCCAGAGAAGACGACTTATTCTCACGGAGAACCAAAATGAATTTATTTACAAGGATCGTTTGTTTTGTACTTTTGATCTCGGCCTTAATACTGTTTGCATTCGGGAATGAACTGCGATCTTAGCAATTGAAGCTTGGTCACAGATAATCAGCACCTGCCGGGAGAATCACCGGCCCGCGTCGCACTTGAAAGGAGGTGACTGCGGAAACACAATTGCAAGGTCGATATCCAGGGAATCATTCGCCGCAGGATGGCGAGATATTTTTAAGATCCTGTTGGAGAAAAAACCGAATAAAAAATGGGTTGCCGAAAGCCGGCAGCCCATTTTCTTGTAATGACCAAAGATCCGCTTTCTACGGAAAGATCCCGAGTTCCTGGTAACAAAGTGCAACCTTGTCGATAGCATTCACGAATGCGGCCGTTCGAAGGTTCTCGACCTTGTCATTTCTTTTAAGGATCTCGCGCGTATGCTGGTACGCTGTGATCATCGTTTCCTCGAGGCCTGAGTATACAAGGTCTGCCTCATCAGCCCCGCGCGCAACCGTTTCACGCTCTTCTTTTGTCAGTGTCCTGCCGGTTTCCCGCTCCACGATCCCGAGGATCTTGTCGTAAGCGCTTTGTTCGAACCGTTTGCCCATTCTTCCGAAACGGACATGAGAAAGATTTTTTAGCCACTCAAAATAAGAAACTGTCACGCCGCCGGCGTTCAGGTAAACATCCGGGACGATCATTATTCCTTTTTCTTCGAGGATCTTCTCTGCGTCAGCAGTCACCGGCCCATTCGCTGCCTCGCCGATGATTTTTGCCTTGATCCTTGGCGCGTTCTCAGCTGTCACCTGATTTTCGAGAGCAGCAGGGATCAGGATGTCGCATTCGATCTCAAGCGCGTCCTCGCGTTTCGGGAGAGCGGTCGAACCTTCAAATCCTACGATTGAGCCTGTCTCCCTGCGGAAGTTCATCAGTGCTTCGAGATCGATTCCGTCTTCTTTATGAATTCCGCCCTCGAATTCAGCCACACCAATCAGCTTCGCGCCGTGCTCGGTGCAGAATTTTGCTGCGTAGTAACCAACATTCCCGAGGCCCTGGATCACGAAGGTCTTTCCTTCCAGACCGGTTTCAAGGCCGAGTCTCTTCATGTCTTCCTCGACCGAACAGGCTTCTCTCAAGCCGTAAAAGGTACCAAGGCCGGTAGCTTCCGTGCGGCCACGAATGCCGCCCTGCGCAATCGACTTCCCGGTAACACATCCCAGCGCATCGATCTGTTCACTGTGGAACGCCAGGTAAGTATCGGCGATCCACGCCATTTCTCTCGCGCCGGTGCCGTAGTCTGGCGCCGGAACATCGACCGCAGGGCCTATGAAGTTCTTCCTTATCAGCTCTGTTGTGTAGCGGCGCGTAATCCGTTCCAGTTCCTCAACAGAAAAGTCACGAGGACTGATCTGAATTGCACCTTTCGCCCCTCCGAACGGGACATCGACTATCGCACACTTGTAGGTCATCAGCGTCGCAAGCGCGATCACTTCCGATTCACTCGCGTGCATCGAGTACCTGATCCCCCCTTTTACAGGCAGTTTGTGATGGCTATGCTCGGCGCGCCAGCCGTTGATGACGCGATAGCTGTCGCCGCGCCTGATGGGAAACTGGAAGGAATACACGCTGTTGCAGATCTTGATCTGCTGCAACAAGCCCTCCGGATGTGCGGTCGCTGCCGCCGCCTTGTCAAAATAGCGGTTGACGCTTCCCAGAAAGTCGCGTCCTTCTTGTTCTGCACTCATAAGTGTGTTCCTTATTGATGATTAGTTAGAAACTCGTTTCCAAAATCCGATCATTTTCAAAGGCGCCATATTGCTTGAAACCCAAACCCCAGGTCAAGCCACTAGCGCCTCAAGAAAATCTGTAAAGTATTTCCTCGCTCCTCGTCCCGAAGTACGTCTGCAGCGATCCGGTCTTCCGCGATCTTGAGTTCATCGACGAGGATCTCTCTGACCGCGGCGACCCTCGAGGCCGCAAGCTCGTCTTCATCCTCGACAGCCCTGATCATATATCTAAGCCGCAGTACCGGATGCACTAGCAGCGCGTTTCCGGCGTTCCTTACAAGCTGGGCTGATTCTTCTTCAAGCTCAGGGCTGTTTCGCTCAAACTCAAGCGTCTCAATGCCGGAAGAAATGCGATTGAAGGAAAGATCAAGGTTGGCTATCGACAGCCTTCTCTGAAGCTCATTCAGAAGCAAGCTCTTTCCGTCAGTTTCTATGTCCCGGGAACTCAGGTAATTGATCTGAAAGATCGTTGCGCGGTCGGGTCGGATACTGATGTTGTAGTCGATCATCTGTGCCGGCTGTGGCAGTTCCATCTGTTCTATAGCCGCATTTACCTGCTGAATATAGGAGGACTGCGTCTGGGGGATCGAAAGCGGTGTCGGAGTCGTTTCGATCACCGGGTTAAACTGGTCCCGCGCAGAGGTTGGAATCTCAATGAGCTGCAATTCGATCGTCTGGGGATCGCGTCCTAGCCTGTCAGCTACCCTCCGAACGAACTCTACTCTTTCTTGCTGCGTGTAAGGCTCATTGTCAAAAACACGCATAAACAACCTCGCGTTTGTACCTTCCAATACAACCCGCATCTCATCCAGATAGCTTCGGACTTTCCCGCCCGCACTCATAGCGTAGCCCTCGTTCTCCCATATGTCCCTTGCGATCGAAGCTATCTGATTCTGAGCCTGTCTGGTGGCGATATCTTCTTGAAATATCGCGAACGATCGGCTGAGCGGAATAGAGATCAGCAACAAGGGCAGCAATATCATCAAGAGTCGAAGTGAAACACTCCGAATTTGTCTGGCTTTCTCCAGTGAAGGAAAATTGGAGAACAATCTCCTCCAGAACAAATGCTCCCTATCCGTACTCTTCCATAGTTCTACTTTTTCTCTGACCTTGGCGGTGTCGATCCTCAACAGGATAAACACGAGCATAGCCGTAAAGGTGATTGCCACAAGATTAGTCAGAAAAAGGAGTGCGCCGCCACCCGCGATAGACAATCCGGTGCTCCCGCCGACACTTATAGCGACACCAATGCCAATGCCAACTACGCAGAGTGGCGGCATCAGCGCGACAGCGATTGCCACTCCGGGAATGGAAGTTACGACCCCGCGTACCTGGCGGCAGGTGGCTACTGAGCCAATAGCTCCCGAGAAAAGCGCTATGACGAGATCGAGCAGGTTCGGCAATGTTCTGGAGTCGATCTCGGGAGTAATGTCCTTGTAAGGAAGTATCGCGACCAGTATGACCGCGAGCAGAATCGGAGCAAGCGTACTTAAGATCAGGTTTGCTGAAGAACGTATGGCAAGTATCAAGTCGCCGGACGCAAGTGACAGGCCTCCTGAGAGAATGGGCCCCATCAAAGGTGAGATAAGCATCGCGCCGATGATCACAGCTGAACTGTCCAGGATCAGGCCCAACGTGGCGATGCCAGCTGAGAATATTATCTGGAGCCAATAAACAACATCTCTCAGCGTCGCGGATCGGGAAAGCTCGACGTAGAGTTCCACCTTCCGGTCAGTGCTTACATCAAGGGCGGCCGCAAATCTATCGCGGAACCGCCTCCAAATGCGCACTATTCTGATCAAAAACCTAAATCGCTGTAGGTTTTCTTGTTCCATAAAAGCCGGAGGGTTTCTTTGGCCCTATATATTTACTCAATAAGCCCTTTGCGGGTCAAATTAGAAGGCCTGACTAACCCTTTTTACACGCTTTTTTGGTATTAGTTTTTGTGCGTATAGATGATTCGAATTTCATCGCCCGGAACATATGCAGGCCGATGCAGTCCGTATGAGCATGGCACCGGTCCTTGGACCCACAAACGGATCGCAACGATCAATGAAATCTGGAGGACCGTATGTTCGACAAATTAGTAGAATCAAAAGGATCTGAAACCGGATCCGGTATCAGAGGCCGACTTCTCACTGCAAGTGCCGTGATTGTGTTCGCCTCGGTAATTTTTGCCCTTCTTTTCAGCCTGTTCAATCAGACACTGGCAATGGGAGCGGAACCCGGGGCGCTTTCGAAACTTCTTCCGCCCGTCACGGTGCCGATCGACCCGAACCCGCCGGCACCGATTACAAAAGAACTCGACAGAAGTGCCTCAAACAAAGACGATCTGCCGATTCGGCGCGAGCATATCCAGCGGATCGACGAACCACCGTTGACCGTTCCAGATAACGTTTCAACAGCCCAGCCAAGAGCGCGTCAGAGGCCGCTCGGAAGTTACCTGATAGGCCATCGTGACGTCGATCCAGTGTCGTCAGGCCGAAGCTCAGGCGTGCCGGACAAAAGCAGCTCGGTTTTTGATGTTGGCGACGGAAACGGAACGAACGATTCTTCGAACAGGAAATCCGAAAAAACGGAGATCGGAGAGCCTCCTCCTTTGGAGCAGGTACCAAAGATACTGGAACTTCCCACGGTGATAAACGGCAAGGCGACTTATCTCGACATACCTGTCTACTCAGAAGCCGCGAAAGTTGTAGGAGCGAAAGGACAGGTCAAAGTCAGGGTTTTGATCGATGAAAACGGAAAAGTTGTCACAGCCGATGTAATCTCAGGGCACCCGCTCCTGAGACAAGCCTCCTTGGCTTCGGCACGGGCGTCAAAGTTCCAGCCAACAACTCTTCGCGGCCAGCCGGTAAGTGTCAGGGGTATCATCCTCTACAACTTTAAGTAGCGTTTGGCACCGACAAAAAAAGAGGCGGCTCCACTTCAGTGGAACCGCCTTCTTTGTAGTTTTGGAAAACCTAGTCCTCGCGAATCGCGAAAATGACGTAAGCCATCTCTTCCGGGGGCTTCTTGTCCTCTTTAGGTTTCGGAGTGTTCTTAGGTCTGACCGGGATCTTCGGTGGATCCTTTTTTTCCTTCGGAGGACGGTCCTTCTTGTCGCTATCACCGCCGCTCTGAGCCATAACAGCAACTGACAAGAACATCGCCACCGCTATCGTCAAAATGATGTTTATGATCGCTCTTAACATTTCGTTTGGTACCGCTTAAATGGTTATTGGCCTTCTGGCCATCTGAACACCGAAGAATAAGGCAATATCAATGCCACCGAGCCATCTTGAGCTATCGTGTCACGTATCGAAGGCGACCTAACGGTTCAGGCTACCATATACGAGTACGGCATACGATATCGTAGCACCAAACCATAAGTATATCTCTTTGACCGGGTTTTAGATCAATACGGAAGCACATCCCCAACAAGAACGACACAATCTGGTTTTTCCGCCGACCGCTTTCGGGGGATATACTGTTCCAGCTATCAAATTTGGTTCTGGTTGAAAAGCGCTGTGCTCAGTGACGTAAAGTACACCTGATATGACACAAAGGATCCTACAAGTTCTGTCAATCTCGGCATTCATGTCCGTTATTGTTTTTAATTACCTTGCAGCAACGGGAACACTAAACGATACCGACACGGGTGCTGTATCGGACAAGTATCCGGTTCAGATTACTCCGGCCGGCTATGCATTTTCCATCTGGAGCCTAATATATGTCGGACTGCTTGCTTTCACGATCTACCAGGCACTGCCATCCAGAAAGGATGACGAGTTCTTTGCGAAACTAAGAGTCCCCTTCATACTTAACAGCCTGCTCAATTGTGCATGGCTTGTAGCGTGGCATTACGAGTTTCTCGCCCTTACCGTCGTACTGATGTTTGGGATCCTCACGACTCTTCTGTTCATCAGCATTAGGGTGTCCACAGCGGACACGGTTTCGCAGGTGCTAGCCGTTCGTGCGCCCTTTAATCTTTATTTCGGATGGATCACAGTGGCGTCAATCGTGAACGTTTCGATCTTCCTGACTTCGGCCGGGCTTGATCCGGGTTCGGGATTCGGCACCTATGCGGGCACATTGTTGATCTTGGTCGCCGCTGCCCTCGGAACGTTCGTGAGATTCCGGTTGAACGCCTTTGCCTACGCAATGGCGATCGCCTGGGGAGTCACGGCCATAGCGATTGAACAAAGCGGCAACACGCCGATCGTAGTGGCCGCCGCTGTTGCAGTCGTGGTCCTTCTATTCGCCGCTTTGTGGGGCCTTGTCAAGGATCGATAGATGGGCCGGATATGCATCTCTGTTTCTGCTGAGACCAGTTCCGACTTTGTCGTTAAGACTCGCGTTGCATTCTCGAAGGCTTCCGCGGTGGAACTTCGTTTTGACAGCCTTGATTCGAAGGAGCTTGATGACGTTTTGGAGCAGCTCTCCTACGAAAGAGCGGCTTATGACGGCGTCGTAATCGGCACCTTCAGGAGTTCCGTCAACGGCCAAGGTGGTAAACGGGAGCTGTCTGCGGAAGAGATAGGGGCTTTCTGGCGAACTCCGAAGCTTCGGTCGATCGTTGATATTGTAGATGTCGAATCAGGAATGGACGTGTCGCTGCCCGGCCACTACTCAAGCGTCATCCGCTCGCATCACGATTTCGATTCAATCCCTTCAGGAGCGTTGGAGTCGCTCGCGGACCGATTTCACGATCCCGGTTCGGCAAGACGCAAAAGAATTGCAAAGATCGCCGGTTTTGCCTCTGACATCACGGACGCGATCCCTTTTTGGCAACTTCAGAAAGATTATCCCGGGATCCTCCCGATAGCGATGGGACAGTTTGGCTCGTGGTTTCGCATATTGTCCATTTCGCAGGGAGCCCCGTTTACTTACGCTTCTCTTTCTGAAAAACAGTCAACGGCTCCCGGCCAGATCTCGTTCGACGACCTTGCAGACGTTTATCGCGCTGAGTCTCTTACTTCTTCAACAGAGATCTACGGAATTGTCGCCCTTAAGGCTTCATCATCGATTTCCCCTTACATTCACAACGCGGCTTTTCGCGACGGTGGACGCGATGCGGTCTACATTCCCCTCTCGGTGAAAGATTGCGAGGGTTTTTATACGCGTATGGCGGCGCCGGGAACCCGCGAGATCGATTGGAACCTGAAAGGCCTGAGTGTGACGCTCCCTCACAAAGAGACTTTTGCTGGACTTGTCGACAAGCTTGATGGCGAGGCCGCGGAGATCGGCGCCGTAAATACTGTGAGGATAGACGACGGGAGGACCATCGGATTTAATACCGATGCACGAGGGTTTTTCCTGCCTTTGCGAAAGAAACTGGGGACAGTCAAAGGCCTGAAGGCGGGGATCATCGGCAGCGGCGGCGCTGCAAAAGCAGCCGCGTATGCACTTTCGGAGGCCAACTCGGAGGTTGTCATATTCTCCCGATCTCCAGAAAACGCTCGTGAAATGCAAGACCGGTTTGGCGCCGATGTCAGGCCACTTTCATCTGATGTCAAAGCGTTTGAAGATCTGGATATCATCATTAATGCCAGCCCGATCGGGTCCCTTGGCGAGCTCGAGTCCCTTTCGCCCGTCCCGGCAGAATGTCTTGAAAACCTTCAATTAGCTTACGATCTCGTCTATAATCCGATAAGCACCCGCTTCCTGCGGGATGCTGAGAACGCCGGCATCCCAACCCTCGGCGGACTCGATATGCTGATAGAACAGGCCTTGCTTCAATACGAGATTTGGACCGGCTCGTCGGCCTCGCGTGAAACGATGATGCACGCTGCCAAGTCCCGAATCGGGTCCCTAACCTGAATTCAATATTTAAATGGATATCAAAGCACTGAACTGCCCGAACTGCGGAGCTTCAGTCGTGGACAATTCGACCAGCTGCGCACACTGCCGAAGCCGCTTGAAAACGATGTCATGCGGCAACTGCTTCGAGACGATCTTCGAAGGCTCCAATTATTGCCCCCTCTGCGGAAGCAAAGCTGTTGTTCCGGAAAGTCAGAGCGGAAAGCCTCTCGGAGATTGTCCCAGGTGCAGTTCGACACTTGTCCGTCTTGATGTCGGAGCTGTATCCCTTCACGAATGCGAACGCTGTGCGGGTGTCTGGTGCGATGTAGACACGTTTGAAACGGTATGTTCCGAAAAGGAAGGACAAGCAGCGGTGATCAAGAGACTTGGAGAATTGGGCGATCCGCGACACGAGCACCAGGTGCGATATGTTCCCTGCCCTGCTTGCGGGGTGCTCATGAATCGGAGCAATTTCGCAAGGATCTCCGGGGTGGTAATAGATTCCTGCAAACAACACGGGGTGTGGTTCGACGCACAAGAGCTTCCGAGCATCATCAGCTTCATCCAAAAAGGCGGTCTGGATCATGCTCGGGAGAAAGACAAGATAAATATCGCCGAACAAAGAGAGCGCCTGAAGCAGGAACAATTCAAGGCGACGCTCGACCGGATGCGGAACCCCTCGACCGCCGCATACAAAGGAACGGGATCGATCAGCGCGATCCGAAACTTCATAGATTTCATCCTCGACTGATGATCCCTCGAAACCTCCTCCGTAACAATGCCGTGTGGTAATCTGAGTTCTCGATGAACTCAGATCGATACAGCAGGCAGATCCTTTTTGAAGGTATCGGCAAAGACGGACAGCGGAGGCTTCTGGAGTCTCGGGTTCTCGTTCTTGGCTGCGGTGCGCTCGGCGCATCACATTCCGAGATGCTTTCGCGGGCAGGCGTCGGATCTCTGAAGATCGTCGACCGCGATTTTGTCGAGTTCTCAAATCTTCAACGGCAAACACTGTTCACAGAATCTGACGCAGAAGCCCGAATGCCGAAAGCGGTTGCCGCGGCAAATCGCCTTACGAAAGTGAATTCCGGGATCGACGTGGAGCCGATCGTCGCGGATGTCAACTTCTCGAATATCGAGGAATTGATCTCGGATGTTGATCTGGTTGTCGACGGGTCGGACAATTTTCAAGTCCGTTATCTCACAAACGACGCCTGCGTAAAACACGAGAAGCCCTGGATTTACGGCGCGGCAGTTTCTTCTTACGGAACATCGATGACGATCCGTCCGGGTGAGACTCCTTGTCTTCGCTGCATATTTGGTGAGATGCCGCCCGCGGGATCCGCTCCTACGTGCGATACGGCTGGAGTAATTCAGCCGATAATCGCAAGCGTTTCTTCGGTCCAGGTTACGGAAGCGATAAAGATTCTGACCGGGCAGACCGATCTTCTTCACGGATCTCTGCTTCAGATCGACATATGGCGCGGGGACTGGCGGAAGATAAAAATGAAGGACCCGGACCCGGACTGCGTGTGCTGCGGCAAGCGCAAGTTCGAGTTTCTTTCGGAAGAGAATCAGGAAACGTTAACATCGCTCTGCGGTAGGAACGCGGTCCAGATAATGCCCGCCGCCGGAACGGTCCTCGACTTCGACAAACTGGCCGAATCGCTCGGCAAGAGCCTTGAGGTCGAGAAGAACGACTATCTGGTGCGGTTCGGTGTCGATGGTAAATCGGTCACGCTCTTCAAGGACGCGCGGGCTATCATCCAGGGGACAGATGATGTATCTGAGGCTCGTGCGATTTATTCGAAGTATGTCGGGAATTGAGTTTATGCGAACGGTTGGGACGATCCTGTTTACTTGTCTTCTATCTCTTTCCGTGGTCGCTCAGGATCCATCCGCTAAGAAGTCCGAATTCGATTACCTGGATGTATCAGGAAGTGTGGTGCGAACGACGCACGACGCGAAGTACCGAATCTACATCTCTGAATCCTTCAGATTTCTGGGGATCCTTAATCATAAGGCTGTCTACAACGAAGTCGGATTCAACATCTCGATCGCCGTGTTCTCACGCGCTGACGAGCTAATTCTCATCCACGCTGAAAAGCACACAGACGGCTCGGGAGGGCTCGACTACAGCGACCTGGCACCGGCGAAGCTCGACGGACTTCCCTTTACCCGCCGGACTCAGTGCGCGACTGCGGAGGACAAAGAGGAACTGGACGCAAATCCCCAGATCCGGTTCATTCGCGAAAAAGGCGTCGACCTGACGCTTCCGTTTCAGCTTGAACAGTACTTAGCGACTTCAAAGAACGGAGCCTCAGAAATCGTGATCAGTCACGGAAAGCCAGTACAAGACTGTTCGGAATCGATAGGGAGAGACTTGAGAGAAAAGCTCGACTACTATTCGAAGGTGTCACTGTCAGAATTCGACTCTGAATCAAACCGCTATTTTCTCAAGCTGGAGATCCCTTTCGCCAGTGAATGTGCATATCGCGTGGGCCCAGCGGGCCTCGTCCCAAGTTCCGACGCTTGCATATACGGGGCTGGAATTGAACGGTATTCAGAGGTCACGGTGACAATCGACCAAGAAAAGAAGGGCTGGAGTCGGGTTGTTGTTGCATCATCGGATCCTGACGAGAAGGCCTACCTGATCCTTGCGAGCCCTGACAAGGAAACGTTTGACTCCTTATTCAGCATTTTCTTTACGAAAAGAGATACGGAAGTCGCTTCTTCCGCGTCATGCAAAGATCTTCAGACTCAACTGGACGTCTTGCGCGAACTCGGTATCCCATCCCAATATCACAAGCGAGGAGCGCTCGAGATTTGGGATTACGGCCTGGACCGCCCATTCAACTGTGCAGACTATACGCAAATCCGCTTCAAGGATGGCAAAGTGATAGAGATCGGAGTTGTACTCTAGTACAAAAGTAGTCTGATTTTTTTTCGCACATACTTGAAAACGACAGCCGAGAGTCACTTCGAAGAGGGCGTCCTAATAGTAAGGGGCACCCTAAGGACGTACCCGCGGCTAAAAGCGAGCCGTCGCCACGTTACGCCAGATTCAATCGACTCTATCGACTTAACAGACTTTTTACAGGCGCGGCTAAAGCCGCTCGGCATCTCGTTCCTGACCGTCCCTCACGCAGCGCCTGCGGCTTACACGCGGCTAGAAACATGACGCCTGCTTCGCAGGCTCATTACCCGACCTATTCAATACACCCGAGAGTCTGAGTCGACTATTCTCCGCCGCTCTGCGGCTTAAAATTCTTGTCATGACCCTAACCCGGGGCTGCGCCTGCGGCTTGCACCGGGCTAACTTCCGTGGCCCCTTCGGGGCACAAGAATGAGCCGAGCGATCGAACAAGCGAATCGACCCGACTGACTCAAGAGACTGAATAGACCCAACCGACTCAACTGACTGATCCGGCTTGTGAAACTATTCACACAATGTATCGTTGTATAGTGTGGAGGGCGGAAAAAGATGAACAACAGCGATTCAAGACCAAAGGTGGTGATAATCGGTGGCGGGTTTGGCGGGCTCGAGGCAGCGAAGCGGCTTAAGAACAGGCCTGTCGACGTAACGATCGTCGACCGCAAAAATCACCATACCTTTCAACCGCTTCTTTATCAGGTCGCAACTGCCGTTCTGTCTCCCGGACAGATCGCTTCCCCGATCCGAAGGATACTCCGTCGCGCAGACAATATAGAGGTCCTTCTCGGAGAAGTTGTAGGCTTCGATCTAAAGAACAGGAAGGTAAAGCTAAAAGAGGACGATGACATCGCGTATGACTACCTGATCATTGCCGCGGGAGCTCGTCACGCATATTTTGGTCACGACGAATGGGAAGACGACGCACCTGGATTAAAGACTATCGAAGACGCGCTTGAAATAAGACGAAGGGTGCTTCTCGCATTCGAACTCGCGGAACGCGACGCAATCCAGAAAGGAAGCCACGACCCATTGAACTTTGTTGTTGTCGGAGCAGGAGCGACCGGAGTGGAACTCGCGGGCGCAATTGCAGGCATCGCCCGAAGGGCGTTAGCAAAGGACTTTAAGGCGATAGATACCAAGGAAGCAAAGGTGTTGCTCCTTGAAGGTGCAGACCGAGTGTTAGGTTCTTATTCGAGAGGTCTCTCCGAACAGGCGAAGAAGGACCTTGAAAGTCTGGGAGTCGAGGTCAGACTCAACAGCTTCGTGACCGAGATCGCCCCAGGAGAGGTGAGGGTCGGCGACGAATGGATAGACGCAACGGTCGTCCTCTGGGCGACCGGTGTTGCGGCGTCTCCTCTCGGAAGCTTGCTTGGCGCGGAAACGGACAAGGCCGGGCGCGTCGTCGTAAATGACGATCTAACTGTTTCTGCTGACCGAAACATATTCGTGATCGGCGACATGGCTCGCGTAGAGAACGAAGACGGATCGCTCGTGCCGGGCGTCGCTCCTGCCGCCATTCAAATGGCGCAGAATGCGGCGGCGAACATACTTTCTGATCTGAACGGCGGCACCCGAAAGGCCTTCAATTATAAGGACAAGGGGTCGATGGCGACGATCGGAAGAAACAAGGCGATCGTCGAGGCCGGCAGATTCAAGATGACCGGATTCCTTGCCTGGATAGCCTGGCTGATGCTTCACATAATTCTCCTGATCGGATTTCGGAACCGCATATTCGTTCTTTCCGAGTGGATATGGGCTTATTTCACACGGGAGAGGACGGCAAGGCTTATAACCGGCGATGCTGAAGAGCTTTCAGAAGCGCTCGAGTTTCTGACCGCAAGACCCGCCCATGTTCTGGAAACAGAGAAAGAAAGCATAAAATCGGCCTGATACCGCGGAATCATAGAAAACACGGCGATGCTCGTTCCTAGAGCTTTGCCGTGTTTTCGTGTATTTTTTATCCTGTTTCACAGAAAGGATTTACAGCATTCTTACTGCAATTTGTATGAAGAACCTCATTTTCCTGTTCACGTTCGTGTTGAGTTTCAACCTGCCTTCATTTGCCTCCGAGCCGGCGATCTGGACCACGAATTCAAAAGCCGACGTCTTGAAGGGCGAGGCATTTCACGTATCGATTGGTGACGACGGGACTATCCGCCCGTCGCCCGGTTTTGAAGAGCTCGCGAGTGTTGGGCAACCTTACGTTTGGTCGACAGCTATCGACCGAACCGGAAATGTCTATATGGGCACCGGGCCCGACGGGAAAGTCTTCAGGGTCTCGCAGAACGGTTCATCGGAAATGATCGCGGATCTGGACGAAGTAAATGTCTCCGCCGTGGCAATCGGCAGGAACGGCGAAGTTTTTGCCGCTACATCGCCGGACGGAAAGGTCTATCGGCTCGATTCATCGGGAAACGCCTCCGTCTATTTTGAGCCGGGCGAAAAATACATATGGTCGCTTGCGGTGGGATCTGACGGCTCACTGTTTGTAGGCACCGGAGAGAATGGCAGGATCTACAGGGTTTCCGGAGCGAACGCTTCAGCCGCGGAGGCACTCGTGTTCGACTCTTCGGAAACGCATATCATTTCTCTTGACGCAGACTCCTCGGGCAATGTTTACGCGGGTACTGATCCGGGCGGATTTGTGCTGAGGATCGGGCAGGACCGCAAGGTCTTTGCCTTGCTCGATTCGCCTCTGAGAGAGATCCACGAGATCGCGGTCGGCGTGAATGGATCTGTTTACGCTCTTGCACTGGGCGAATCCGTTTCGACATCAGATTCGAGTACTGAAACTGAAAAGCCGGCTACGAAGACCATTTCCGCGCCTGCCAAGAAATCGGCTACTCCAACTCCGCCTCCGGTACAGAAGAGTAAATACGATCTCTCGGGAGCGAAGTCTGTCGTGTACCGAATTCTTCCGTCAGGACAGGCGGACGTAATCTGGAAATCCGAATCTGTAAGCGCCTTCGCTCTATATGCCCATCAGACCGGGAACGGTGTGATGGTCGGCACATCCGACAAGGGAAGGATCTTCAGCGTAAGGAACAGCGGTGAGGAATCTCTCGCGCTTCAAACCGGGGAGGGTCAGGTCTCTGCGATCGACGTATCAGGCAACAGGCTATTTGCTTCTACAAGCAGCCAGGGAAAACTCTTCAGGATCGGCGGTGACACGGATGCCGAATCAAGATACGAATCACCAGTACTTGGAGCCGGAGGAAATGCGGCATGGGGAAGGATATGGTGGAGGGGCGAGGGCAATGTTCAAATCCAGACCAGAAGCGGAAACACCGAGACCCCTGACGAAACCTGGAGCGAATGGAGCGCAGCCTACTCGGCCTCTACAGGTTCAACTGTAACAAGCCCGGCTGCGGCGTTTCTGCAATGGCGGGCGATTCTTGTCGCAGGAGCAGCTGTCCCAAGTGTTTCGGAAGTTCACATCTCTTATCTTCCGACCAACATCGCTCCCGAGATACTTTCGGTCGAAGTTCTCCCCGCCAATGTCGGCCTCGCGCCGAATCCTAAACCACCCGTTGATCCAAACATCGAGACCTCCGGGATGGACCCTGTGGATTTCGGAATTATCATTCCTCCGACTGCTCCTAGAAAGCTATTCCAGATGGGTGCCAAATCGCTGACCTGGAAAGCCGAGGACAGGAATGGCGACTCGCTTGTTTACTCGGTTTACTTTAAGGAAGTCGGTGACGATGAGTTCAAATTGCTGAAAAGCGGGATCGAGGACGCTTTCTACACTGTTGACGGCCTTGCGTTTGCGGACGGCAGGTACGTATTCCGGATCATCGCTAGCGACGCTCCTTCAAACCCCGCTTCAAAGGCCCTGACCGGAGAACTTGAAAGCGAGCCTTTCGACATCGACAATTCGCCGCCATCCGTCAGCGTAAGCGGGTCGCCGACGGTTAACGGAAATACCGTCACGGTAAAGTTCAGTGCCAGTGAAAGCTCGAGCTACATTTCCCGGGCGGAATTCAGTGTAAACGGCGGAAAATGGCGTACCGTGTATGCTGACGACGGTATTCCGGACAGCCGGTCCGAGACATTTACCGTTACGTCCGAGATCGCTGGAACCGGTGAATTTGCCATAGCGTTACGTGTTTTCGACGCAGTTGGAAACTCGGGAACTGCTCGCGCACTCGTTAGTAAGTAAGGCTCAGTTATGTCGTTGACCGATCGAAGTGTAGTCGTGATCACGGGCGCCGGTTCTGGTATCGGACAGGCACTCGCTTCGCGGATTGCGGAGGAAAAGGTCAAGGGCGTGGCAGTTTCCGACCTAAACGAGGAAGGCCTTGCTGATACCGTAGCAGCTGTAGAAGCCAGCGGCGTCGATTGCATTTCCTTCAAAGCAGATGTTGCGAAGCTCGAAGATATCGAGGCATTGCGAGATGCAGTGACCGGTCGATTCGGTTCGGCGACTCACATCGTAAACAACGCGGGCGTCGGTCTCGTTGGAAGGACCAATGAGGTTTCCTTCGACGACATGCGTTGGCTGATGGACATAAACTTTTGGGGCACTGTCTATGGAACAAAGGTGTTCCTGCCGCTATTTGAACAACAGGGCCACGGCCACATCGTCAACATATCGAGCGTGTTCGGATTGATGGCTCCGCCAGGTCAATCAACCTACTGTGCCAGCAAGTTTGCTGTTAGAGGCTTTACCGAGAGTCTTAGACACGAACTGGAGGGCACCGATATTTGCGTTTCGTGCGTGCATCCAGGAGGCGTAAGGACAAACATCGCTAGAGCGGCTCGCAAGGGAGAGAATGCTCCTCAGGAGGACAAGGAGATTGCTCCGGTGATATTTGAAAAGGTTGCAAGAACGACTCCTGCTGAAGCTGCAGAGACTATTCTGAAAGGTATAAAAACAAAAAACCCGAGAATCCTCATCGGCAGCGATGCCGTCCAGATGAGCATGATACTCAGGCTTTTTCCGAAGGGCTACTTCAAGATCATGGACCGGATGTCCGGCGGTATGCTCTCAAAGTTCAAATAGATTCAGGACTTCTTTGACGTTTCGAGATCCGGGAGCGTCATCGTTTCACTTTCCTTGTCAAGCTTCAGATGCTTGGTCGTGTTCTCGACGACGCTGGGCGGCACAAGGTCTCCTGTTTCAAACCGGTCGCTGTTGCCCGACGAAACGTAATCCGCATTTCCCTCGCTGATCGATCGCTGGCTCGCGGGATCGGTGAAGGCATTGGTGTTCTGTCCTTTTGCCTTGCCCAGCTTCCGTTCCATTCTTTTTGACTTCGCGATATTACCGACACCGCTGGCCAGCATTGCAAACGCGGGAAACAGCATCGCCCACCACCACGCACCACCGCCAGCGACGTGCGTGAAGTACAGAACAGCAGAAATGACTAGGAAGCCAACTCCGAAGATCGAGCTCCGCAGGCCCGAAGCAAACAGATCATCAGGATCGTTTGAGGTTTCGCAGCTGCCCGCCCGGACGACGCCATACACCTTTGAGTCACCAGATAGCAGTTCACTTTCATCACCGAGACCCATCAGGTCCATACCTGTGTGTGTCTCACTTCCGATCGCTCGCGACACACCTGAAATATCAGTTCCGCATTTTCGGCAGAACTTCCCTTCTTCCGGATTTTCAGTTCCGCATTTCGGACAAAACATAGCTTACTCCTGGTGGTTTGAAATCTTGGCTCGATATCTTTGGCGCTGGGCCTCAAACAGTAATACTCCCGCGGCGACCGAAACGTTCAACGATTCTATTCTTCCATATAAAGGGATCCGCACCAAAACATCGCACTTCTCGCTTGTCAGCCTGTGAATGCCTGTCCCCTCGCTTCCAAGGACCAGGGCCCACTTGCCGGACCAGTCTTGATCGGAATATGCCCGTTCGGAAGCGCCGCTAGCTCCTGCGATCCAGAAACCCGCTTGCTTCAGATCCTCGATAAGTCGGTTGATGTTCGTAACCCGGGCGATGTTCACAAGGTCGGCCGCACCCGCTGATGTTTTCGAAACGGTCTCATTCAGCCCCGCAGAGCGTCGCTCGGGAATGAATACAGCGTCAACGCCGGCGCATTCGGCTGACCTGATGATCGCTCCGAGGTTGTGTGGGTCTTCGACGCCGTCGAGTATGAGGCAAAGCGACTCGTTTTTTTTGGCAAGGTCCTCGATGATGTCGTCGGCGTTTGCATAGCCGGCTGCGCTTCCGATAGCGATCACTCCCTGGTGATTGGCCTGCCGGCCGACCTCCTTCTCAAGTACGTTCCTTTCTACCTTTCGGATCGGAACACGATTTTGTTTCGCAAGTTCAATGATCTCTCGAATCCGTTTGTGCTGCTTCCCGTCCGCGAGCAGTATCCGCTCGATCGGCCGCGAACCGGATCGAAGCGCCTCCAGAACCGGCATGATCCCGAACAATATGGAAGCATCGTCACGCGAACTTCCCTCAACTTTCCTATTCGGCTTCATCCGTATCAGCCCTGTTATCGAGCAAGAACTGCAGCCTCGAATACTTCGTGAACTGCTGCTCGTTGTCGGTATATGCAACTTTCTTTCTGGCGTACCCGCGAAAACTCAGCCGTTCGATACCTTCCGAAGACACCGATTCGTTTTGGGGCCATACAAGATCCAATAGACGGCGCTTCCGCCTGTACGAATTTTCGAACGCGGCGTCAGGGTATTCTGCCCGGATCTTCTCCGCAAGCACGTCCATGTTCGCCGCGGCCGTAAATGCCTTTCTGGATCCGAGACAAGAGAAATCGAACCCGTCAGTCCTGATCCTGAAGCCTCTGCTGTCACCCTTGCGATACAGGTCGATCACTGCCTCGTGGGTGCCGACTTCGGAAGAGTCTATCGTTTTCGAGCCGCGTTTCGACTCCTTTTCTGTCGATGCCTGTTCCGTTCTGCTCAGGAATCCTCTCACGACCAGTGCCGGTATGAATGATGGAAGATCCTCAGATGACTCATTGAAAAGTTGCGGACGCATCCCGTGGTGACCAAAATCGAGTCCCCTCAACCTGCGAGGGGGCGTTTTCGGCGCTAGTTCCTTATCGCTGATCTCAAAAGCGCTAATCCCGAAATTGGACAAACGTTCGATCACGAGAGCGGTCTCTGCCAGCTTTCCGACCCTGATAAGCGGCACGTGATGGCCTGGCCCGAGGAGCTCCTTGAGGTCGCCGATCTCAAGGGACAAGAGTGCTGCCGTGTTCTCAAGAGAAGCCTCAGACAACTCAATTGTAGAACGCCCAACGACGCTGAATCCGGACTCCCAAGGCTCGATCGTACCGAAGACGGCCTTTGCAGTCAGACGTTGAGAATCGCTGAGCCCGACTTCGGCACCGCAGTAAATACAACTCAGACGATCCGGTGGAACCCGCCGTTCGCATTCGGGACACGTCATCATCTCGCCCGCAGCGAAACCCTCCGTTTCATCCTTGTCGTTCATATCTCCCATAAATTGGATCTCCAAAAATCATTGCTCTGGCAAATCACCTCTGATGCGGTGCCGACCAGAAACCTGCCGCAAGAATTAGCTTGACCTCTAAGGCTAATAGAAGGCACACTTACAATTACGTCGGCCGACTGATACTTGACACTATGAAATTGGCAGAACTATTTTGCAGTAGATTCTAGAAGTATTTTGAGCCCGAAGGGGCAGAAATTTTTTAAGTCCGGTTAGCAAACTCCTATTACCTTCTGCCACTAGTCAAACTCGGTCCGGCTTTAATTTAGTTAATTAAAGTAAGGAATTATCACAATGCAGTTTGACTCGAACACCAGCTCCACCTGGCAATTCGGGCACAGAGGCAGGGTCGCCGTATTCATCGACGGCAACAACCTGTTCCACGCCGCCCGGTTTCATAACCTCGACATTGATTATAACAAGCTTCTGCGTGTCCTTCTCGGAGACGGCAGGCTTCTTCGCGCCTTTTTCTATACCGGTGTCGATGCCGGAGCGGAGCGCCAGCAGGGTTTTCTTCTCTGGATGAGACGAAACGGATTCCGTGTGGTCCAGAAGGAGCTAAAGACATTTTTCGATGGAACCCGGAAGGCGAATCTCGACGTAGAGATCGCGGTCGATATGCTTTCGCTCGCGGGAAGCTACGACACCGCTGTTCTCGTTTCGGGCGACGAGGATTTCGTCTACGCCGTCAACGCTGTTGCTTACAAAGGCTGCAGGGTAGAGGTCGCCGGATTTCGTTCTAACACCGCTCCCCATCTCATCGATGTCGCCGACTTTTTCATAGACCTAGGCGAGATCGCGGATATGGTAAGCAAGGACGCTTCACAGGAACAGGAATACGACATTCCCGCATTCGTTCCACCCGGCGATGCCGATGATGATTCTGGCCAGAGATCCCGCAACAGGATCCATCAGACAGATCCAGGCAGGTCCGTCAAAAACGACAGGGATATTCACAAGACGACGGATACAACCGACAATGATTCGGATGATCGGGAAAAGAGCCGGCGGGAAGAGAAGGATCTGGTCAGAGTGACCGACGAACGGTAAGAATTGTCAGAATGACACACACGGCCGGCGATCTGTTCGCCGGCCATTTTTTTGTTTGCGTGATGTCGTCTCAGACGGTCGGGGAAATGAACGATTCGCAACGTTGCGCAAGGCCATTTAATCTTTTTACATTCATCGGTTTACTGTTGACGGGTTAAAGTGACTTCTGATACCATTCCGTCAGTCTCGGTTCATCTACGGATATCACAATCCGGTTCAGATAATTTTCAAATCGTTCATCGGGTCCGGATCATCGGGCCAACTGCTTCTACTTGAAAGGGAAAGCCGTTCGTATTCACGTGCATTCTCCTGCCCGATCGCTCAGACCGGGCGCGTCGTGGTCTCTCCCTGATACCGAATTTTTCCATCCTGTGAGGATCCCCTAAACATGCAGAAAGCAAATCAATTCAAGCTGAAGCCCACTGCCAAGCCTGTCGATCCGTCCCAACGCAAGAAACCTGCCCCGACTGGCCAAATCGCTTCGAAGATGACGAGCAAGACGCTTGTCGAGTTCAAGAACGAAAATTCCCAACTTCCCGACTGGAGACTTCAGCTTCAGAATGCCGTCCAAAAACGGCTTAAGAATTCTGACAAGGAATTTGACACCAAAGGCGTTGCGGCAGTGACATCTGCCGAACCGGGCCAGACCGAGGGTGAGAAAAACGGCGGCCAGGAGTCCGAAACTCAAAGAACAGATAACAGGTATCTGAACAATGCGTTGAAGAGAATCGAGTCTTCAAGAAGCAGATACCTGGTGCAAGAACCAGAACCCGTAAAGACGGAAGAGAACGCTGAAACTCCAAAGAAGGACTTTCCGTTTACGATCGCAGCCCGCACTGAAAACCCGGAAACTGAGACCACGGGAGAAGACACTCCGAAGAAGTCGCCGCAAAAGCCAATACTCGTAAAGCAAAAGAAATCAGTACCGATCAAGGACCTATACGACACAAGCGAACTTGATCCCCATTTCAAGCCGGCGAAGCTCTCATCGAGTTTCGACAAGGGTGAAGCCACGGCGCAAGCGAGGACAGATGCCAAGGTCGAGTCAAAGGCTGCTGATCACAACACAACGGAGCCGGTTGCGAAAGCTCCCGGGAAAGAGGTCAGAGCTGATGCCGACGAGGAGATCTTCAAACCCGCATCTGTAGATAAACCCGAAGCATTCGAGCCAGAGATTGAGACCGCTCCTGCATTGGAAGAAGAAACGCGGACGGAGAACGAAGAGCTTGAGTTTGACGACTTTGCCTCGATGGGTCTTCGGTTCAACGCGGCCATATTTGACCTTCTGATCGGTGCGTTTCTAAGCGGCGTATTGCTCCTCCCTTTCGTGATCGCAGGTGGAAACTGGTTCACGTTCAATGGACTTGCCGCGTTTGCCGCAACTTGCACGATAGTGATGTTCATTTACCTGACTGTCAGCCTGGGAATGGCGGGACGCTCGTTCGGCATGCACATCTTCTCGCTCGAAATGATCGATATCGGCGGAGAGAACTATCCGACTCTTCACCAGTCTGCCGTCAGTTCCGCAGTTTACCTTGTTTCGGTTGCGTGTCTCGGGATCGGATTCGCCACAGCGCTCTTTGACCGGGACCGCCGTGCCGCTCACGACCTTCTTTCCGGAACGCTCGTTGTCCGAGAGCTTTGATCCCCACTCGTCTATAATGGTCAGTTCGTGAAGCCGGTCGGGCTCCGATCGGCTTCTTCATTTTCTATGAACGAACCGACCCTCGAAAAGATAGTTCAAGAAATTGCACCCCGAACAGAGGGAGCGAGATTTGGCCGCGTGTTCAACTTGGGAAGTGCGCGGTATGCGATCGATCTCCGCCTTTCCGGCGGCGAATACCTATATATTAGCGCGGAACCTCGCTCCCCGCGGCTCTATCTGATCCGGCGAAGATTGAAAGAACTGGAAAAGGCTTCGAAACGGGAAGATTCCTTTGCATCGCTACTTCGAAAGCACCTCGCTAACTCGACAGTCAAGGCTGTAAAGAAGCTCTCGAATGAAAGGATCGTGATTCTTGAGCTTGTTTCATCTTCCGAGTTCGAGGGCCTGAGAGAACTACATTTGATACTCCAACTCACCGGACGCTCGTCAAATATTTTAATAACAGACAAAGACGGGGTGATTGTGGAATCACTGAAACGGCAGAAGGACGGATCATCCGAACCAGGAAGGCTTTGGACTCCTCCTGACGGAGCTCCCGCGCCCACCTACGAAGAGCAGGTCTTTGATCAGGGAGATTTCGATTCCCTTTCTCAAGCGCTTGATGCGTATTACACAGAAGCGGATGAAGAAGAAAGACTTCGCCTTGCATTCCGGTCGGCGGAATCCGATTTGAAATCGGATCTGAAAAAACTCCGAAGGCTTCGAAACGCTCTTGAGAAGGATCTCGCGGACCACGGCGATGGCGAGAAATGGAAGCGGTTTGGCGACATTCTTCTCGCGAACGCCTCAACTGCGATGAACACGGGGGAGGGATTCGAGGTTACCGATTATTTTGATGCGGAAGCCCCCGGGATCCTGATCCCTGCGGATCCGAGACATTCCGCCACACAAGCCGCTGAGCATTACTTCAAGAAATACACAAAAGCGAGAAACGCCAAAACGGCGATTGCCGAACGGCTCGAGATCGCAACAAAGGAGACCGAACGGAACGAACGCAAGCTCGCCGAACTACGGGCTGCTTTCAAGGCGAAGGACAAAGAGAAGATTTTTGCCGCAGTTCGGAAGAAAGAGAAGGAACCGACTTCTCGGAAGTCGAAACGCGAAAACAAGTCCGGCACCTCCGGCACGAGGAAGTTCAAATCGAGGGATGGTTTCGAGATCCTAGTCGGCAAGAAGTCGAAGGATAACGATCATCTTACGTTCCGGATCGCAAACTCGCTCGACACTTGGCTTCACGCAGCGGATTATCCGGGGTCGCACGTGGTAATAAGGAATCCAGGTAGAAAGGAGATACCGCCTTCAACTCTCGCCGACGCTGCGAGACTCGCGGCTTTCTACAGCAAGGCAAAGAACGAATCAAAGGCGGCCGTGCGTTACACACTGAAGAAATTCGTCCACAAACCAAAAGGGGCGAGACCCGGATTGGTGAGCCTCGCCGACTTCAAAACGATAATGGTCGAACCCGGGATTCCGGATGCAGAAGAATAGCCTTGTCACCTTGCTTGCCGGACCGCGGGCATTCTTGCCCGCTAAGTATGATCCATAGGAAATAACGAGAAACTTGACGGTGCGGCTACTTTCCTACTTTTCTCTGTAAAATCCGAAACGACCCTGGATCCAGAAGCTCGCACCTGGAATCGAAACCGACACCACGTCAAGTACGTAGGTTCCGTGCAAACAAAAAGGCGACCACAAGAGCCGCCCTTACCACTAAAGATTCACGATTCACGATTTACGATTCACGATTTACCATTCACGATCCACTCTCCACGACCTCGCCGACAACTTCCTTCATCTTCTCGATCGTTTCGTGTCCTCCACCAAAAAAGACTCCCTGCAGTTCGCCCTTTCGGTTCACAAGAAAACTCTGCGGGATTCCGTTCCGGCCGCTGATGTCGAAGAACGCCATTACAAGATCTTCGCTTGCCCAGCCGAGTTTATAGTTGATGCCCATCTTCTCTGCAAACGGCCCGATCTGCTCAAGCGGTTCGGGATCGACATCGAGACCGACGACCTCAAAACCCTTGTCCCTGTACTTCTCTTCAAGCTTCACAAGCTCCGGGATCTCGTTCCGACACGGCCCGCACCAGATCGCCCATAGATTGATCAGAACAACCTTGCCTTCACGATCGGCCAGTCTGTAACTCGTCCCGTCGGTCAGCTCGACCGTAGTGTTGCGGACCGCTTCAGGCGCGAGCGGGTAGTCGCCGCCGACAGTCGCCGAATCCTTCCCGGACGCCCCGCCTTCGCAGCCGGTGAAGGTCCAAAAAGCCAGCACGACCAATGCAATGATTCCGATATGCTTAGATTTGAAATTCATAGTGCCTCAAACAAGATCCTGGATCTTCAATATTATCAGTGTCCAAATGAAAAGCAGAGAGAACATGAACAGCAGCACCAGCTGGTTCAGAACCGGATGCATCCACGGATGCAGGAATGTTATGTATCCGCTGAGGTCGTCCGGAATTGTTTCCGGCTCACCTACCTGGGGACGGTCAGGAAGCCCTTCGAACTTCACCTCTTCCCCTACTTCCGTGCGCTTCTCAGCGTCCTTGACTCGCGATTCGATCTCTTTCTCGTACTCCCTAACATTGGTTTTCGCTTCGCTGACAAGTTTCTCGTTCTCCTGCTCGACGTGCTTATAGAGCCCGAGTCCTTCGGTACCTCCATTCAGCAATGCGCCTTCGGGTTCGAGCGTGTCCAAAGTCGAGAAACGCTTCATCGTATCGAATGACCACGCGGCGGGCATCGTAAGACCCACGACCTTGTTAATACCTTCAGGCACCCCGATTAATCCTGAAAAGACGATTTGTGGGATGAGAATCAAAGGAACGAGGCTCGTGGCCATCTCCGAAGTCTTCACGATAGTGGAAACGAACAGCCCGATCGCGATCCCGACCGCCGCAGTTATCAGCATTGTCACGAACTGTGGAATGCCGAGAAAAACACCTGGCATCGGCATCAACCCGGTAAGGTTGAAGAACTGCAACGGGATGAAAAGAAGGAAACACTGGACCGCAACAATAAAACCTAGCACGAATAGTTTTGAGCCGACATATGGGAGTATGCCGAGGTTGACCATTCGTTCCCTTTGATAGATCTTCCGTTCACGGACGATCTCACGCGCGGCTACCGAAGTTCCGAACCAGATCGCACATAGCGACAAAGCAAAATACGCGAAGTCCCTTGGAAGCTGACTTCCCATAACGATGAACACAAGAAAAGCGATCACAGGCGCCTGCAGTGCCAGTATTGCTAGAGTGAACTTGTCTTTGGCGAGTACCTTCGCATAACGCGCCGAAAGCGTAAAGAACTGTCGGACGGTCCCAAAGACCCCCAAGCGGTGCGAATGTTTCGCTTTCGAGGTATCACCCTTTCGGACTTCCGCAAGGGGCTTTGCGACCCCTTCCTCGTAAAACGGTGTATTGCGAAACTTTGCCCTCCACTCATCCGCAACTTCTTCGTATGCCTCGATCCTCTGCCATTCACCCTTTGAAGCGATCTTCGCTTCAGCCGGCTCCTCAAGCTTGTCGTAAAGCTGCTTGAAATTCGAAACGCCGAGATAGCTGAGCGCGTCCTGCGGCTTGCCGTAAAAAACGAGCCTCCCGCGCATCAACACCACGATCTTGTCAAAGAGCCTGACGTTCTCCATCGCGTGCGTCGTCAGCACGATTGTCCTGCCCGACTCAGCTATCTGCCGGAAGAGCTTCATGATCTTCTCTTCCGTCGATGGATCGAGTCCTGAAGTAGGTTCGTCAAGAAAGATGACCGACGGCTTTGTAATAAGCTCGACTGCGATCGAAACACGCTTTCTCTGACCTCCTGAAAGGCTACTGACGGCAACATCACTTCGCTCTGTCAGATCGGTTACGTCGAGGACCTCGTTGATTATCTGGTCGATCTCCTTTCTGGAAACGTCACGGGAAAGCCGGAGCTTCGCGATATACCAGAGGGTGTCGTATACGCTCAGTTCCTGATGGATAATATCGTCCTGCGGGACAGACCCGATCGACGATTTCAATGAATCGATGTACCTGTAAAGGTCGAGATCGTTTATGTAAACGGAGCCTTCAGTCGCAGGCCCTGTTCCGTTCAAAGCGTTGATCAGTGTCGTCTTGCCGCATCCCGACGGTCCGAGAACGCCTATGAATTCGTTTGCTCCGATCGACAATGAGACATCGTCGAGGAGTCTTATCTTCCCTTTCCCCGCCTTGTTCCTTACCTCTTTTGAAAGGCCGACTGCATCAAGCCTGGTCTTGGATCTTGTGTCGAAGACACCGATAGTGTTGTTCTCATCAACACGAATTATGAACGCGCCGACCTGAACAGAGTCCTCCGGGGACAGCAGACGGCGGGTCTCCCTTTCCCCGTTGACATACACGCCGTTCGTCGAATTCAGGTCCTCGATCGTCACCCCGCTGTCAGACAGTTTCAGCCTGGCGTGGCGGTTTGAGATCTGAAGACCGTCAAGTGAGATTTCGTTTGTTGAACTGCGCCCGATCGTCAGTGACGAACGCCCATCAAAGGAGACCTGCATCAGGAGCTGGGACTCGGCTGGAACATCGGAAGAAGATGGTGCAATGTCGCCCATCTTGACAACCATCGTGCCGTTGTCGACAACGTCGGCTGGAAGCCTCGCTCCGGGAATCGAACCCTTCTGGACTTCTGGAACCCTACTACCCGGTGAAGAGAAATTCAGAACCGGGCCGCCCGGACCAAGCTGTATTTTGTCTCCGTGTCCCAGGGGAGTGGGCGTTGAAATGCGGCTTCCGTTGACAAGTGTTCCATTGAAACTGTCATTGTCTGTAATGAGGAATGATCCGTTTCGGCGGCCGATCATCGCATGCCTTCTTGAGACCATCACCGCAGAGGCTTCGATAACGACCTCGCACTTCGGGTCCCTTCCCATCCAGACTTCGCCCTGCCCAACCCTTACCTCCGATCCGCCCGGATCGTTTTCGAAAGAGATCACAGCTTCGGCCGGCTGGGCTGCGGATTTGGGAGGTTCAGGTCCTGAATCTCGACGGGCACCGGATCTCTTTTCCTCTTTTGCCTCGGGAGTCTGAGGTGGCGGCGGTGAAGGAACAGCAGCAGGTTCAGGCTTTCTCTTCGGTTCAGGAGCTGACGGAGTAGGAGCCGGATCGGATTGCTCTGAGATGGGTTCGGAAGGAGGAGCGCTTTCGCCGGCGTCGGCCTCCATCCAGATCACATGTGCCTTGGGACCGTCAGGACCAAGCTGGATGGAATTTCCGACGGCCAATTCCCTGGGGTTGGCGAGTTTCTGGCCCGAGACGAATGTTCCGTAACTTGAACCAAGGTCTCGGACGATCCATTTACCTTTGTGGACTCTCGCCTCCGCGTGGACTCTCGAGACCATTCGGTAATCCCGATTATCGACCGCGATCTCGCATTGTCCCGCATCCCGCCCAAACCGGACGACCGGCTTCTCGAATGTCATTTCCTCGGCCGGCCGGCCCTTGCCTTTTTCTACTACGAGAACGATCTTCATTGCGGTCCGGAACAAAAGAATCTGCTGGGAACGAACATTTTACAGCTAGGCGGGAAATACTTAAAAGGCTGGGCATTTGAGATGTCTATAAAGCACAAGAGCCTGACTGAACAGTCAGACTCTTTCATCCCGGATGCCCTAGCCGGCTAACTCACTTCACCAGCCGGAAACCTATCTCTTTGTTTTTTTCGGTTGGTTCGACAATTCCGCGAAATGTCGAAGTAACGGCTAGAGGCCCGGCTGTTTTTCCGAAGAATCCTCCGCCCCTGATTATCTGTCCGCCCTCTTCTACCTCAATATCACTACCGGGATACGGCCTCGCGTCCGAACTGGTCCATTCCCAAACATTTCCGATAAGATCAAGAACACCCCATTTATTGGCACCACTAGGGTAGGAACCGACATCGAGAACCCCCTGCAGCTCGCCGATCACCGCTCGTCCGTCGGAAAATTCGTCTCCCCAGGGATACAGATTGTCCTCATTTCCGTTCCTTGCGGCGTACTCCCATTCCGCTTCAGTTGGAAGCCGGTACTGAACTTTGTCGCGCTCGGACCTCCATTTCGCAAATTCTCGGGCATCTTTCAAAGATACAAAATTGACGGGTGTGAGCTCTTTGCCGGGAAGCGGACGACCATTCACAAAATGCGCCGGGGGGCTGTAGTTTGTCGCGCTTATGAACTCAAAATACTCGGCGTTTGTTACCTCTGTCTTATCCATTTCAAAGGCCTCGACCGTGATCTTGTGCTCCGGGCGTTCCTGTATCGCTCCGTCATTCCGTCCCATCGTGAACTCGCCGCCGTCGATCCGGACCATCTCTTTGCTATAGGCCGGCATTGAAGGAGTATCGACTGTAGTGGGTGTCGGGGATGCGGTTGTTCCGCTGCCGGTTCCTCCGCCGATGAAACCTGTGGCATACAACCCGATGATCGTTGCAACGACCAGGAATCCCACAACCGCAAACGCCCCGCCGCCTATCAGCAGCGGTTTGAGAGAAGAGGATCTCGGCGTCGAAATGATCGTGTGTCCCGTTCCTGACGCGCCGCCCTGATCCCCGGTGTTGATCTGTTGCTGAACGGTCTGCTGCGTCACTCCTTCCGGGGTCGCAGTCGACTGAGGCACCGCTTCGTTCACAGTAGACTGGCCAAATGCTACGGTTTCGTCTCCTGGCTGTGGAATCGCTTCCTGTCCGCCAGCAGTCTTGTCTAACCTTGCGACTACTTCAACAGGGCTGCCGTCGCAGAAAACGTCTGCTTCCCAGTCGACGAATCCTTCGTGGGTGACCTTGATGTGGTGATTTCCCGACTGGATACCTTCGAGCAAAAGCCAGCCGTCCTGGTGAGTCTGCCCAGCTTCCTCGCTATTCAGGTAAACAGTTGATTTAGGTGGATTGGTAAGGACGCGTAATGGAGCAACCGGAAGCTCGTGCCCTGTCTTATGACCCAGCGAGCGTACGCCGGCAGAAGAAATCCCGAGCGCGGAAGACAATTCGTCGATAAGATCGTCAACGCTTGCAGTACGATTCGCCCTGCTCTTCTCCAGGGTATGAAAGACGGCCTGCTCGACTGCCGGAGGTACCTGAACACCGCGTTCCGCAAACGGAGGGGGTGTGTCGGTCAGGTGCTTTTTCATTATCGCGGGGATCGATGAACCTTTGAATGGGACATCTCCGGCGATCATTTGGTAAAGCATCACACCGATCGAATATATATCCGATCTCGCGTCCAGATCATCGTCGGACCATTGTTCGGGAGCCATGTAATACGGCGACCCCATGAGACCCGTCGTCTGCGCCTGAATAAATGAGCCCAGGAGTTCGCCTGACTTTATCTTCGCCAGCCCGAAATCAAGGATCTTGACAGCCTCCGACAACTTCTGCTTGTCGCTCAAAAGCATGATGTTCAGAGGTTTAAGGTCCCTGTGAACAATGCCCTGGTTATGAGCTGTGCCGATGCCGGAACAGATTGCCGCAGTAAGCTCGAATGCACGCTCCGGAGAAAGCCTCTCTTCCCTCGCAAGAAGATCATGCAGAGATTCGCCTTCGACGAATTCCATCACCAGAAAAGGCATCGTTCCCTGCGCGACCCCGTAGTCCGTCACCTGGACGACATTCTGATGGCGAATAGCAGCTGCAGCCAGTGCTTCCTGCCGAAACCGTTTCACAAGCTCGGGATCGTTTCCGACAAGGTCGGGAAGAATTATCTTGATTGCGTGGAGGGTCTTGAGGTATGCGTGGCGAGCTTTGTAAACAACGCCCATTCCGCCTTGTCCGATTCGGCTTTCGAGATGATATTTGCCTTCAAGGACGGGTTCGCCGCTGATCGTATGCATCGTCGGCATCCCGTCCGTAGGACAGGTTTCGACGTCATCCGCATAGCAAGTCTTACAGTGCTGACACTCTCTCATCGTAAATCAACCCTGTTGTCGGCGAAAAAAGAAATGAATTGTTTTACAGATCAAAATCCAAGCGGGGTGGTTGCATCCCTAGGTTCCTCGCAATTCTAAATGGTTTCGGCAAGCGAATCAAGGCTTAAAGGATAGCACGGCAAAGGTTTTCGGGCACGGCGGCGTCCCCGTAAAACCACCGCGCCAGGGTCCTTTGTCAACTCTGTCGGAACATCATTTCTCTACCTGACAACAACATTTACAAGCCGGCCGGGAACGACGATTACCTTGACCACTTTCTTCCCATCCGTGTACTCCTTGACCTTCTCATCGTTCAGGGCAGCGGCCTCGAGCAACTCGTTACCGGCACCCGGCGAAGCATAGACCCTTGACCGGAGTTTGCCGTTCACCTGAACTGCGATCTCGATCTCATCCTCTTCGGCGAGTTCCGAAACCGCTTCCGGGAACCTCGCACCCGAACCCAGGATTCCATTTTCAGCTCCGGTGACGGCTTCCCAAGTTTCCTCGGCATAGTGAGGAGCATATGGGGCGAGCATCAGAATCAGCGCCTCGATCGCCTCCTTGACGGCGTACTTCTCTTCCGCCGTCGCAGCATCAGGCTCAAACGGGACGTCGCCCATCGCGTTCGAAAGCTCCATCAGCGCTGCCACAGGGGTGTTAAACTGCCGGCTGTCAAAGTTCTCGCGGATCCGTAGAATCGTCTGGTGCGTCTTGCGTCTCAGGTCCTTCGCCGCCTTTGAGCCGTCTTCGCCTCCGTCAGATTTCTCGACATCTTGTACCGCGTCCTTCCATTTAAGAACGTATCTCCAAAACCTCTGAAGAAATCTGACGGCACCTTCGATGCCTGACTCCTGCCATACAAGTTCGTTCTCGGCCGGCGCTGCGAACAATACGAACAAGCGTACGGCGTCTGCGCCGTAGATCGAGATCATATCGTCAGGGTCCACGCCGTTGTGCTTGGACTTGCTCATTTTCTCGACGGCGACACGGACTTCCGAACCATCCGCCTTGAGAATTGCCCTTGTTATCTTCCCATTTTGATCGCGTTCGATCTCGACATCGTCTTCAAATACATAAGTCTCTCTGGATTTGCTATAGAAAGATTCGCCAACCACCATTCCCTGGGTCAAAAGGCTCTTCACGGGTTCGTCAAACCGGACAAGGTATATGTCTCGCATCATTTTTGTCCAGAAACGCGTATACAGCAGATGCATCACCGCGTGGTCTATCCCGCCGATATAGAGATCGACCGGCATCCAGTAGCTGGCGATATCAGGCTCAAACGGCATTTCGTCGTTCTTGGGATCCAGGTAGCGGAAGTAATACCAGGTCGAATCGACAAAAGTATCCATCGTGTCGGTCTCACGCCTGGCGGTCCCTCCACATTCTGAGCACTTCGTATTCACGAAGTCCTCGACCTTTGCCAGCGGGGATTCGCCCACTCCTGTGAATGGTGCAGATTCCGGCAATTCGACAGGAAGGTCGTCGTAAGGGACGGCTACGGTTCCGCAATCGTCACAATGGATGATCGGGATCGGCGCTCCCCAAAACCTTTGTCTTGAGATCCCCCAGTCCCGAAGCCTGTAGGTCACGGCCTTTTCCCCGAAGCCCTCACGCTCGGCATAGGCCGACATTTCTTCGATCGCATCAATGCTGTGCTTCCCTGACCAATCGCCGGAGTTTACAAGCACTCCCTTCTGCATAAACGGGATGCCGTCCTCCTTACGAACATCCGATCCGGGAGCCGGATCGATGACGCTCAAGACCGGCAAGCCGAACTTGACCGCAAACTCGTGATCGCGTTCATCGTGCGCCGGCACGCTCATCACGGCACCGGTGCCGTACGACATCATCACGTAATTGCCTGCCCATACCGGCAGTTCTTCGCCGCTGAACGGATTCACAGCGGTCAATCCAGTGTCGATTCCGTCCTTTTCGACCTCTTCTTCGTAGTCTTTCGGTGTCGCCTGTTCCTTTTCTATCTCTGCGATCCTGGTACGGACGTCGTCAGAGAATGCTTCGATATTGGCTTCGATCAGAGGATGTCCCGGCGCTACAACAACCGCATTCGCACCGAAGATCGTGTCTATTCTTGTCGTGAACACGCGTACGGCTGGCACCTCGTCACCCGCATTCTTGATTTTGAAATCGATGTAGGCACCTTCGCTCTTTCCAATCCAGTTCCTCTGCATCGTGAGCACTTTCTCAGGCCAGCCGGCCTCGATCTCTTTCATTCCCTCCAGCAGTTCGTCCGCATACTTGGTTATCTTTACGAACCACTGAGGCCTTGACTGCTTCTCGACCGGAGTTCCGCACCGCCAGCAGATACCGCCCGAAGCCTGCTCGTTCGACAAAGTCGTCTCGCACTGGGGACACCAGTTGACATCGGAGTCTTTGCGGTACGCGAGGCCCTTCTCGTACATCTTCAGAAAGAACCATTGATCGAACTTGTAATAGTCCGGTCTGTGCGCCGCGATCTCTTTTGACCAGTCGTAACCGATCCCCAGGGATTTTAGCTGCGAACGCATCTGGGAAATGTTGTCTTCCGTCCAATCGCGGGGATTGACACCCATCTTTATCGCCGCCTGCTCGGCCGGCTGGCCAAACGAATCCCAGCCGATCGGATGGATGACGTTGTATCCGTTCAAACGCATGTACCACGCAACGGCATCGCCGATCGAGTAGTTCCGAACGTGGCCCATATGAAGCCTGCCTGACGGGTAAGGCAGCATCTCCAGACAGTAATATTTATCGCGTTGGTCATCCTGAGACGCCTCAAACGTCTTCAACTCCGACCACCGCTCCTGCCACTTTCGTTCAACCTTCTTCGGAAAGTATTTCTGATCCATTGATCTTTTGCCCTTATTCAGGCGTCCGTTCAAACTTCGCTCTGAATGGTATTAACACCGGATTCACACTTTGAACCGGCAATCTTGATTCGATTTGTTACTGGAAACGATGAGCTAAGCCACGCCGCCGGAAGGATTTCCAACGAGTGGCTAGGTAAGGATGAGCGGGCGCGCGACCGGAAACATATGCGAATTCTAAGGATGGCGCCGTGATTTGTCTAGCCTGTAACTGAAAGTCACAAAAAGTTTACGTGTCCTTTACACCTGTGCTATTCTTTCGGTTGCCCCTTAAACCGGCGCAGGAGATAACGCTTATCAGAATCTTCAACTCTGTAAAACCTCCGAAATCGGCGGCTCGGACATAGCCACAATGTTCCGATCGGCCGTCTTCGGAACACGAGGTTAGAACGATGGCCAGGAACAAAGACAAATCACGCCCAGCGAACGTCGCCAAAGAATTCTTCAGCACCGGCATTTCTTCAAGATCCACCGACCCGACAAAGGTCGCAGCCCGAACACACGAACACGACCCTTTAAAAGACGACCTGATCAACTTCCTCTCTGCTTCACGCGAGAACAGGAGAGCGCGACAGGTGTTCGAATGGGAAACCGCTCGTAGGAATTCCGTCGCAGAGGCTGCTTGAACTTTAGGCCGGTCAACAGAACTTCTATTCGCATTTCTGCCGCGTTGCTGGTTCTCGCGACGCTCTTTGCCGTTCCTTGCTTTTCACAGACCCCTAACGAAACAGCAGATCTCGAGCGAGCGATCTCTTCGGGATCCGTCGAGGAAAAGCGTGACGCGCTTTACCGTATCCGTGTGCTCGGAACAGAAGAATCCGCACGACTCGCGGTGCGGGCTTTGAGAGATCCGGAGCCGATCGTTCGCGCGACGGCCGCCGGTTCTTTGGCCAATTTACCTTCTTCGGAAGCGGTGCCGGTTCTCGTTCAGCTTCTAAAAGACAAGGACGAGTTCGTCAGAAAGGAAGCGGCTATCGCACTTGGTCAAACATATGACGCGTCAGCCGAAATGGCGCTTCTTGAGACACTTGAGAACGGTGACGAAGAAGCTGTGCGTGCAGCTGCCGCCGAGGCTCTCGGTAAGACAGGCACGGGGGCGTCGTTGCCCACACTGACCAGAACCCTTTCTCAAAAACCGAAAGATAGGAACCAGACTACAAAGCGATCAGCGGCGCGATCTGTCGGAATGATAGCGGGCCGACTTAGGAAATCGGCGGTATTCACATCCAATCCCGAAAACTTCCTACCGTCAAAGTTCAAGAGCACCGAACGCTCTCTTGTTGATCTCACCAATACAGACCGCGGATTTCAGGCGATCTCAACCATCCTGAGGCAGATCATCGCGAATGAACGGGAGCACACCGATACGAAGCGCGAGGCGGCATTTGCGCTCGGAATGATCGGCGACGCCGACGCTCTAGATTCTCTAAGAAACTGTTCATCGGACGTTGACCCCTATCTCGCAGAATCCTGCAAAGAAGCTATATTGATGATCGATAGCCAATGACCGATCCGATAATGTGTTTGTCTTTCCCGCCCTATCTGTTTTAATTGAGCCATGCAGCCGGTTCAGACTTACACTTCGGACGAAGCCGAGTTATCTTCAGCCTACCAGCGGGTTCGTGGATACACCGAGAGATTGTGTGAACCTCTGAATACAGAGGACTTTATTCCGCAGCCGATCGTCGATGTAAGCCCCGCCCGCTGGAATATCGCCCACACGACGTGGTTTTTCGAACAGATGATCCTGAGAGATCATTTCCCGGACTATAAGGAATTCCATCCGCGTTATCACTACCTTTTCAACAGCTATTACAACGCTTTCGGGGACCGAACGCCGAGACATAAACGCGGAGACCTTTCGCGGCCGACTGTGGCGGAGATCTTCGAATACAGGAAACACGTGGACAAGGCGATGGTTCAGCTGTTCGAGATGGGCGTCGACGACAAGGTCAAGCAGCTTACCGTCCTGGGAATCAATCACGAGCAGCAGCATCAGGAGCTGTTTGTTACGGATCTGAAGTACACATTTTCGCTGAACCCCTTGTTCCCTGTTTACCGCGAGGACTTCGCTCTCGTCGAAAAGACGACAGAATCACGCGGCGGATTTGAAAAGGTCGAAGGCGGCATTTACAAGATCGGCTTTAATGGCGAAGGCTTTTGCTTCGATAACGAACTTGCGCGCCACAAGGTCTGTCTCGAATACTTCGAGATCTCGAAGGATCTCGTCACGAATGGCGATTACTGTGAATTCATAGAGGACGGCGGATACTCGGAATCCAGCCATTGGCATTCGGAAGGCTGGGATTGGGTGAACGAGAACAAGGTCGACTCGCCTCTTTACTGGACTCAGAATGACGGCAATTGGCATCAGTACACTCTGGCTGGACTTCGCGAAGTCAGACCTGATGATCCGGTCTGTCACATCTCCTTTTACGAAGCATCGGCATTCGCCACGTGGAAAGGGATGAGACTTCCGACCGAGTTCGAATGGGAAACAGCCAGCGACCTATTTGACTGGGGCCTTCGCTGGGAATGGACCAATTCCGCGTACCTTCCCTATCCCGGGTTCAAGACTGCGGCCGGTGCCGTGGGTGAATACAACGGCAAGTTTATGGTCAATCAGATGATTCTGCGCGGCGGATCCGTGGCGACCCCCGAGGGACATTCCAGAAAGACCTACCGGAACTTCTTCCACCCGAACTTGCGTTGGCAGTTCACAGGAATCCGCCTGGCAAGGTAGTGCGAACCCCATTCCCGTAACACTCGAAATGAAGGAATCGACAAAGACAAGCAAGAGCGCTTTCGCAAAGGATGTGGACAAGGGGCTCTCCTCCGATCCGAAATATCTCTCTTCGAAGTATTTCTACGATGACGAAGGCTCGAGGCTCTTTCAGGAGATAATGAAGCTTCCCGAATACTACCTGACGCGAGCCGAAATGGAGGTGTTTACGGAACAGGGGGATCAGATCTACAAGGCCTTTGGCGCGGACGGCGAGGATTTCGACCTTATCGAACTCGGGGCTGGAGACGGAACCAAGACTGCCGTGCTTGTAGACTACTTCCTAAAGAAGAACGCCGATTTCTCGTTCGTGCCGATCGACATATCGTCGGAAGCGATCGACTCGATAACACGGTTCTTCAACGAGAGGTTTCCCAGACTTCAGGTCGAACCTGAAGTAGGAGACTACTTTGCCACGTTGGAAACGTTCAGGGAGACGTCCGACAGGAGAAAGATCATACTCTTTCTTGGTTCGAACATAGGAAACTTTAGCGAGGAACAGGCAGTATCTTTCTTTTCCCATCTGCGTGAGGTCGTGAGTCCAGACGACCGCATACTCATCGGATTCGATCTCCACAAGAATCCCAGGACCATTCTCAATGCCTACGATGACTCGTTGGGTGTTACACCGAAGTTCAATCTTAATTTGCTTAAGCGCATTAACCGCGAGCTTGGGGGGAATTTCAACGTCGACAAATTTGTTCATTATGCCGGCTACCATCCTCTTGAAAGGGCGGCGAGATCGTTTCTTATAAGCGAGGTCGAACAGACAGTAAAAGTCGAGTCTCTCGGGAAGGAGTTTCATTTTCGTCAGTGGGAACCGATCTTTATGGAGATCTCCCAGAAGTACGACCTGCCTATGATCGAAAAACTCGCCAATGACAGCGGGTTCGAGGTAGTCGAGAACTTTTTTGACTCGAACCGCTTTTATGCGGATTCGATGTGGAAGCCCGCGGGCTGATTTGAAGTGAAATACAGATCCGAACGAGAGGTGCGGGTCCTTTATTTTGACTCCCTGCCGTCGACCAACACAGAGGCATTGTCTCAGGCGAAGAGAGGCGCCTCCGAAGGCTTGTGCGTAGTCGCCCGGGAGCAAACCGCCGGAAAAGGGCGAAACGGACGGGAATGGGTTTCAAACAAAGATTCGGGCCTCTATCTCAGTGCGTTGCTCCGACCTGACATCCCCCAGGAAAAGATTCCGCTGGTCACACTTGCAGCAGCCGTTGCCGTGCACGAGACATTGCGCGAACTTTACGACATCAGAGCTGATATCAAGTGGCCAAACGATCTTTTGAAAGACAACAAAAAGATCTGCGGGATCTTGTGCGAAGCTGTAAAAACGCAGGACGGAATGGCCGTTGTGATCGGAATCGGAATAAACCTGCTGCGCGCAGATATCTCTGACGCGATCGGGGACACGGCGACCTCAGTAGAACAGGAGACAGGCAGAAAGTCCGACCGTGAAGAGTTGATCAGTTCCCTTGTCAGAGGCCTTTTCCGTTACTGCGACAAGCTTTCGAACAATGTCGGAAGGCTTGAAGTGCTTGAAGATTGGTCAGAGCGTTCCACCTGGAGCAAAGGCAAGGCGGTAAGGGCCGAATTGGACACGGGCCCGTTCGAAGGAACAACTCAAGGAATCGATCTCGAAACAGGGGGGCTTATCGTAAGCACCCCGACGGGCGAGGTGATAGTAAAGGCAGGTGATGTCACCTCGATCAGACAAACCGCCTATGGAAATTAACCCGCGTGTGCAAGAATAAAGGGGTAAGATTGTAGTTGAGCGATATTCACATGACATCTGATTACGACGATTTTGAACAACATTTGAATGACATCGAGGATGAACTCGAAGATTTCGAGTCTGAGTTCGATGACCTTGAGGCCGAGCTTGAGAGCGAATTCCCTTCTGCCACCCCTTTTGAGCTGACCGACCCGAAGGTACGCACAGCTGTGCTTTCGAAAGACCAGATGATCGCGCTTCTGTGCCTAAAGACCGCCGATCAGGGAGGCGCGATCTGCCGTGTCGACCCTCGTGAAGAAGCTCCCGCGGTTCAGATCTATGACGATCCGGTGAAGGCTGAGGAGTGGTTTTCGAAGAGTCTAAACACAAGCCGGAAGAATGGCTGGAACGTCGTGTATGACGGCCTTCCCCTCAAGGGCTGATCGGCAGTAATATCTGGGTTATCTGAGAAGTGGCATTTAACCGCCGCTTTTTTGTTTGCCGGTATGTTCCTCGCGATAGACATAGGTAATTCGTCCGCCAAGTGCGGGACTTTCGGGAGGTCCGGTATCGAGCATTCGTTCCGGATCCCTCACGGTTCCTGGTCGGGAGTCGACGAACTCGTTGAACGAATCTCGACCGAACTTACAATAACGGTGGAAGATGTCGCGATCTCTTCCGTATCCGCCGGCCCCACTACTGATTTCCGCAAAGCCGCATATCTGCTGACAGGTGAAGAGCCGTTCATTGTAGATCACTCGAACAACTTCGGTTTTGAGATCGATTACGATCCGCCGGAAGACTGCGGACTCGACAGGCTGCTTGCCGCCGCAGCGGCGGTAGAAACTATCGGAGCTCCATGCATCGTTTGTGACTTCGGGACGGCGATCACGATCGATCTGGTGGATGAGTCGCTTGTCTACAGAGGCGGACTTATCGCACCGGGCATAATGACCCAACTCGGGTCTTTGCATAGAAATACTGCGAAACTCCCCGACCTTAAACCCGAAAAGGATGCACCGCTGATCGGCAATTCGACGGCCTCGTCGATCTATTCGGGAGTGATCAACGGAATTGCTGCGATGTCTGATGGAATGATCAGGCGGATGAAAGAAGTGTTTGCACCTGGTGCGCGTGTGATCGCGACGGGAGGCGATGCTACGGTCGTATTCGAGAACTCCGAGATGATCGAAGCAGTAGAACCATATTTGGTCCTAGAAGGTATCGTTTCAGTGCATCGAAGGAACTCGAGCGATCAGAGATCGTCCGGGCAATAAAGAAACACTGCCTCTACGCTTGCACTTGTGTCCCTGGTACTTGCGGATGAACCGTTAAAATACCAGTCGCCAAGGTCTCGCCATTCAATCTTTCCGATCGTGGGCGGCCAAGGGTCATATACCAACACTTGATGCCCGATTATAGGCAGATACATGATCCCAGCCATCACGACGATATGCCTCCTGCCGTTAACCCACAAAGGACCATACTGCTTCAACCACCCTTCAATAGCGCCGGCTGTAGGTGAGAGCGGGGGGACTGCCTTCAGCCCGATCCTTTTCGCCATCGCGACTATCTGCGGGTTGTTGATTCCCTTGTTGTCGTCTCTTAATTTGGCGCATTCAGCGTCGTGCTCGGGCGGGATAAGATTGGCAAAGGACATCTGCCTCTGCTCCATCTTCCAGTGTATAAGCATCTGCGTGCTGGCATACCAGCACGCCATGTTCAAAGGCTGCGGGATGAGCTTCATCCCCGGCACAATATACATTGGGTGAACCCTCCGAAATGTACGGCTGACAGATGACTCCTAAACAGCTTGAAATGACGGCTTTACGCTTCGTCACCGGAGTCCTTGTTCGAGAAGATCTTGTTCGCGAAGTATAGCACAGCGCCAAGGACGGAGACTGCAGCCAGTTGAACTAGATCTGCGAGATTCACAAAGAAGAAAAGGCAGGCGATCAGCGCGATCGAGACTACAGCAAGAATGTCTCCGCCAGGGACGCTGTAGCCCTGCGCATCCGTCAATTCTCTTCTCCTTCGAAAGATCGGAAGTGCGGCGAATGTCAGGGCGTAAACGCAGAGCCGCGTGACTGTGCTGATCGTCAAAGCCGAAACAAATGTGCTCATGGCGCCGAAGATGAACACTATCGTCGAGGTTGCGGCGACGGCAATGTGCGGAGTCCGGAATTTCTCGTGCGTTCTCGAAATGAAGTATGGAAGATCCTTCTGCTCGCTGATGGCAAACAGCAACCGGCTTGCGGATAGCAGGCCGACATTTAGATTTCCAAGAATGGAGATGATCGCACCGATCGCGATCAGGCCGGCGCCAAAGGAACCGAGGAACATCTCCGCAGAATCCGCAAGGGGCCTTCTGGAGCCGGCTAGTTCAGGCAGGGTTCCCATCGCAACCACCTGGATCAGGATGTACAGGGCGACGATGATCCCTATGGCGGTCAGGAGTCCGAATGGAGCATTCCTTTCCGGGTCTTTCAACTCACCGGCCGGAATGACCGCTGACTCAAAACCTACAAATGCATAGAGAAGTACAAGAACGGCCGTCCCGAAAGCGGATATCTCGGGCATTTCGCCAAATGTAAAGGCTCCCGGTTCGATGAAGAAGATCCCCGCGACTACGAAGAACAGAAGAGGCGTCAGCTTGCCGATTGTCAGGATGTTCGTCGCGAGCACCGACTGCTTCACGCCGACGATATTGATCCAGCCGAAAGCGATCACGATGAGCGCAAGGATCAGAACTCTAAGCACACCCTCCGTTACCGGCTCATAGAAATATCCAAGGTACGAAACCAGGACATTTCCATTGGCTCCGAACGCAGTTAGCCTAGTTATCCAGAATAGCCAGCCGGCCTCGAATCCGACGAAAGACCCAAAGGCTCGCCTCGCATACAAGTAGCTTCCGCCTGTGGTTCTGAAGCGGCTGCTCACCTCCGCGAAGCACAGGGTGAAAAGCGCGATCACGATGGAGCACGCGAAGAACGCGATGATGCTGTAGCTCCCTATCAGGCGGGCCACTTCCGAAGGCAGACCAAAGATCCCGGCACCGACGACTGTATTTACGGCGATCGCAATGAGGTCCCAACGGCCGATACCACGGACAAGTTTTTCTTCGCGCATAATGATGATCAGTGAGGCTTCTTGCGATAACGCTTTTCGTTTATACTCTTTTGGCAATCCCCGGTAAAGACTAGTTGAACCCAGAACCTGCGATGAATTCCAGCTATTCCTGTTTCAAGGCTTTGCTGCTTGTCTGCCTCCTGTGCATTTGTGTACACGGCCAGTCCACAAAGTCCATTCCGTTCGCTGTTCACGACGATCGGCTCGAGCTGATCTTGAAAAAAGCCGTTGCGGAGACAATAGATGAATTCAGTGAGATCGGCTTAAAGGAAGACGAGATCGCCGTCACTGCGGTCGATCTGACGACCGGTGCAAATATCGTTGCCGCTAGCTACAGGGGGAACGTTCCAATTTACCCTGCGAGCGTCGTCAAGATGTTCTACCTGGCCGCCATCCATCAATGGGAGGCCGATGGAAAACTGAAAATAAAAGGAGAAGTTGAACGCGGCCTGGCGGATATGATCGTCGTTTCTTCAAACGACGCAACAGGTTACATTCTTGATGAGCTGACGGATACGTCGAGCGGAGGAGAGCTCGATGAGAACACGTTTAGAATCTGGGCAGAGAAAAGAAACTCCGTGAACCGCTACTTTCGGACTCTCGGATACAACGGCATTAACGTAAATCAGAAGACCTTTTGCGAAGACGCGTATGGAGTAGAGCAGCAGTTCCGGAACTACAGAGGCGAGAACCGCAACATGCTAACAACTGATGCTGCGGCAAGGCTGCTGGCGGAAATAGCGACAGGTCGCGCGGTCTCCCCTGAAAGGAGTCGTGAGATGCTTCGGCTGATGCACAAGGATTGGGAGAAGCCCGTCAAAAACCCGGACGAACGCGAGTTCATATCTCACGCCCTCTCACGGGGAATGAGGCTTTGGTCGAAGGAAGGCTGGACCTCGAAAACACGACACGATGCGGCGTACGTTGAAACCCCCGACGGCAAAAAGATCGTGATTGTGGTTTTCACCGAGAATCACGCGAAGACGATCGGCGTCATTCCCGGAATAGCGCGCAGGGTTTTGCACGCGATATCACCGCCAAGGTAATCGGCAATTTATGGTTTTTAAGTTCAAACATTTCACTGGAAGGAAGAAAAAAATGATCAGAAAAGTATTCTCTTTGATCCTGCTGTCCCTTTTGATCGCTCCGGCGATTCTTGCACAAGGCTACAAGAAACCTCCGAAGGAGATCCTGGACATCCTGAACGCTCCCTTGACGCCGATTCCGTCCATCAGTCCGGCGAAGGACAAGATCGCGCTTCTTGAGCCGGTGAGGTATCCGCCGATCTCCGATCTGGCTGAGCCTATGCTTCGACTCGCAGGCCTCCGGATCAATCCGAACACTAATTCTGATCACCGACAGTTCTATTTCAGCGGTCTTTCGTTCAAGGACATTAAGAGCGGGCGGGAAACAACGGTCGCGCTGCCTGAAGGTGCACGTATCATCACTCCCCGATGGACGACTGACGGCAAATACATCGCCGCTGGGAACATTGCCGAGAACGGGATCGAGCTTTGGATAATCGACACTGAAACGGCAAAGGCTACTAAGATCAAGGATGTTCTGGTGAACACGACTCTTGGCAACTTCCGGTGGATGCCTGACCAGCGCTCGCTGATCGTCAACCTGGTGCCGAAGAACAGGGGGGCTGCACCAAAGGCTTCGGGTGTTCCCAAAGGACCGAACATTCAGGAGACTTCGGGAAGAAAAGCTGCTATCAGGACCTTTCAGGACCTGCTCGCCTCGCCCGTTGACGAAGCGCTCTTTGACTACTACACAACATCCCAGCTTGCCATTGTTTCGCTGGACGGTAAGACCACGACGATCGGCAATCCTGCGATCTACCGGGAGAATGAGGTCTCACCGGATGGTAACTACATTCTGACTTCGCGGGTCGTGAAGCCCTATTCATACCTGTTCCCATACTTTTATTTTCCCCAGGAAGTCGAGATCTGGGACAGATCCGGCAAGCCGGTCCACAAGGTCGCCAGCGTGCCGCTGCTCGACAATCTTCCTGTCCAGGGCGTGACGACGGCTCCCCGGAGCTATAGCTGGATTCCGACCGAACCGGCGACCCTCGTATGGGCGGAGGCTCTGGACGGAGGTGATCCGCGCAACAAGGTATCTCCGCGCGACAAGTTGATGACCATCGCTGCGCCGTTCAACGGAGGCGGCAAGGAGCTTTTGAAGGTCGAACAAAGATATTCGGGTAGCATCTTCGGCGAGTCGCGCGGAATGATGTGGTTTTACGACTATGACCGCGACCGCCAGCACAGGCGGATCTATATGGTCGACTACCGCAATCCGGGCTCCCCGAAACTAGTTTCGGACCTGAATATTCGAGACCGATACAACGACATCGGTTCTCCGGTCACGAAGGACCTTCCGAACGGACAAAGCGTGGTTCTAATGAAGGACGGTTACGTTTTTCTGAGCGGACGCGGTTCGACTCCTGAGGGCGATCGCCCGTTCCTGAACAAGATGGAGCTGGAGGGAATGAAGACCACCGAGCTTTTCAGGTCTGAAGACGATGAGTTCGAAACGTTCGTAGATTTTTCAGATGACAAAGCGCTGAGCTTCTTCACTCGGAGAGAGACATCAACAGATCCGCCAAATCTCATATTCAATTTCAGGTGTGCTCCTGGCGAGACCTGTATCGCCATGGATTCGAAACCGATCACGGATTTTAAGGATCCGACACCGCAACTACGAGGCATCAAGAAGCAGCTTGTGAAGTACAAGCGGGCGGACGGCGTCGATCTTTCCTTCACTCTCTACCTGCCCCCCGGTCACAAGGAAGGCGAGCGTCTTCCAGCCATCGTTTGGGCGTATCCTCTCGAATACACTGACGCCGACACCGCTGGCCAGGTGACGGGCTCTACCAACCGGTTCACTTCGATCGGCGGATACTCGCATTTGTTCTTCGTGCTTCGGGGGTACGCCGTTCTCGACGACGCGACTATGCCTATCGTTGGTGATCCACTGACGGTGAACGATACGTTTATCGAACAGCTTGTATCGTCTGCGAAGGCGGCGATCGACGAGGGAGACAAGATGGGCGTGATCGATCCAAACCGAGTGGGTGTCGGAGGTCATAGTTACGGCGCATTCATGACGGCACATCTTCTGGCGCAATCCGACCTTTTCAACGCAGGCATAGCGAGAAGCGGCGCATACAACCGTACTCTTACGCCTTTCGGATTTCAATCCGAAAGACGTTCCTTCTGGGAGGCACCCGAGATCTATTTCAAACTGTCGCCATTCATGGCGGCTAACAAGATCAATGAGCCGATGCTGATGATACACGGAGAAGCTGACAACAACTCGGGAACTTATCCGATGCAATCAGAGCGGATGTTTGCGGCCATCCAGGGCAACGGAGGTACTGCAAGGCTTGTGATGCTACCCCTCGAATCGCACGGCTACGCCGCCCGCGAGTCTATCGAGCACACTCTTTACGAGATGTTCACGTGGATGGACAAATATGTGAAGGACGCGAAAGAACCGGTGGCGGAAAAATAGTTCCGAGTTCCTAGGTTATCGGTTGGCAGAAGCTGACCGTTTAGGAGCAAGTTCCGGATATCGGGATCCGGGTTCCAGGCATGTAGGAGCGGGCAGACGAGGTCGGCCCGTTCCTGTTTCTTTCCCTAATCACTGAGTAGATATGAAATCCTTATTCGCTGTATTTCTTTCGCTCCTCTTTTCTGTCGCTGCTTCAGCCCAGACTATGCCCGCGGGAGGCGATCCCGCGCTTTGGCAGAAGGCGCTCAAGCTGCACGGAAGTGCGCTGATCGTCGACGGTCACAACGATGTCACGACGCCCATGTACGATGAGGGATTCGACCTGAATTCCGATTCGGCCGGAAGGTATCACATCGAAGGAACGCCTTTTCACACCGACTTTAAGAGGCTGAAGGCCGGCAATATCACGGGAAACTTCTTTTCGATCTATGTTTCCGCTGAATACGCGCAGACCGGAGGCGCGATGGCGAGGGCAATGAACCTGATCGACACGGTCTATCGCGAGGCTGAGAAGTATCCTGACAAGATGATGATGGCTGTGTCGACTGCCGACATCAGGAAGGCAAGGAAGGAAGGCAAGGTCGCCGCATTAATGGGGATCGAAGGCGGGCATGCGATCGAAGACTCGCTATATGCTCTTCGCAATTTCTATCGTCTCGGCGTCCGGTACATCACATTGACCCACAACAATACGAACAACTGGGCCGACGCGTGCTGCGACCGAAATGAGGACGGAAGCCCGAAGAGGCCCCACGGCGGGCTAAGCGACTTCGGAAAGGATGTAGTCCGCGAAATGAACCGTCTTGGGATGCTCGTGGATCTTTCGCATGTATCTGACGATACCATGCGGGACGTGTTTGAGATCTCGACAGCGCCAGTGATCTATTCGCACTCCTCGGCAAGAAAGTTCTCGGATCATCCGAGAAACGTCCCTGACGACATTCTCAGACTGCTTGCGAAGAACGGCGGGGTGATAATGATCAATTTCTATCCGGGCTTCCTGGACCAGAGAAACCTGGACGAAGACAGCGAGCTGGACGCGGAGTTCCGAAAAGAACTAGGAGAGATCCTCGAAAAGTTCAAAAATGATGCCGATAGCCGAAACAAAGCACTCCGGGAGCTCTACTCTAGGAATCCTATTTATTTCCCTCCTTATTCGAGGATCGTCGATCACATAGACCACGTGCGTGACATTGCAGGGATCGACGTGGTCGGTCTCGGCTCGGATTATGACGGGGTTCCGTGGCTTCCTGAAGGAATGAACGGCGCGGAAGATCACATTCTGGTGACATATGAAATGCTCCGTCGAGGTTACTCCGAAGAAGATGTCCTTAAAGTTCTCGGCGGCAATTTTATGCGTGCCTTCGAGAAGGCTGAGGAGGCTGCGAAGATCGGTTCCCGGGAAATCAGCGGCGAAGGAATTCAGCGAAAGATCCAGTAATCGGAGCGTTATCCAGGCAAAATTCGGAATGAGCAATGCCTTTCTTGGCGGTGTCGGGCGAATGGTTTATATTGCTCGAACAAATCTTCCACAAACCTCACACAGGAGAAATGTAAATGACCGAAAACCAAACCAAAGAGATGTTCAGGCTCCTCACCACCTGCGTAACCAGCATACAGAATGTTGAATCCGACGTCGCCGTGCTCAAGACCGACGTTGCTGAACTCAAATCCGACGTGGCTGAACTCAAGGCCGACGTTGCTGAACTCAAGGCCGACGTCGCCGTGCTCAAGACCGATGTGGCTGTACTGAAGACTGATGTAGCCGAGCTGAAGATCATTGTTAGAGGGCACGATACGATGTTTGAAGAGCGGGATGTCCGCCTGCCAAATCTTGAGAAGGGGCAGGAAGATCTCAAGAAAGGGCAGGCAGGGATTTTGAAGGAAATGCGGGAGAACAACCGGATATTGAACGATGTGGTCGCCGAGCAAGCCAGACTCGGTGCCCGGGTATCGATACTGGAAGAGAACGCAGGAATATAGAAAAGGGGCGCTCCGCCCCTTTATTTTCGAAGATCTCTATCAATGACTAACAATACGAGCAGAAGAACGTTTATCGGCACAGCAGCAGGCGCGGGTGCCGCTTTGATGATGCATAACAAAGTAGCAAGGGGTTTCTCCGGGAATTCGCGATTTGAGCTCGAGGAAGCTACGGTCGGCAATTTGAAGTCAGCGATGGAATCGGGCGAGGCGTCTGCGAAAGACATTGCAAAAGCGTATCTGGAGCGGATCAAAGCGATCGACCCAAAGATCAATTCGATGATCGAGCTCAATCCCGAGGCTCTCGCGATCGCTGAAGAACTTGATAAAGAGCGTGCTAGCGGGCAGGTCCGCAGCCCGATGCATGGAATACCAGTAGTTATAAAAGACAACATCGACACCGCCGACAAAATGAAGACGACCGCAGGAAGTCTCGCATTGGTCGATGCACCTGTACCGCGTGAGGACGCCGGGATCGTAGCGCAGCTGCGGGAAGCAGGAGCCGTGCTTCTCGGGAAGACCAACCTCAGCGAATGGGCGAATTTCCGCTCCAACGATTCTTCGAGCGGATGGTCGGGCCGCGGCGGTCAGACGCGAAATCCTTACATTCTCGACAGAAATCCTTGCGGCTCATCCTCGGGAACCGGTGCGGCGATATCGGCGAGCCTTGCTGCAGTCGGGATTGGCACAGAAACCGACGGATCGATCGTCTGTCCGTCGTCGATTTGCGGGATAGTGGGAGTGAAACCGACGGTCGGACTTGTTTCCCGTTCAGGCATCATTCCTATTGCCCACACGCAGGATACTGCCGGACCGATGACCAGGACGGTCGAAGATGCAGCGATTCTGCTTTCGGCAATTAGCGGTGAAGATTCGCGTGATTCGGCAACGAAGGTCCCGGCACGTAAGGCCGAAAATGACTACACTAAGTTCCTCGATAAGGCCGGGCTCAAAGGAGCGAGGATAGGAGTCGCCCGAGACTACTGGGGCAGAAATGAAAAGGTTGATGCGGTGCTCGACGAAGCTCTCGAATCAATGAAAAAGGAAGGCGCGGAACTCGTTGACGTGAAGTTCGAGACGTTTCGTCAGTTCGGGGATGCCGAATTCGAAGTTCTCCTTTATGAATTCAAAGCTGACTTGAACAAGTACCTTTCCAACAGGGGCGGAAAGCACAAGACACTTGCGGACCTCATCAGGTTCAACGAAGACAACAAAGACAAAGAAATGCCTTATTTCGGTCAGGAGATTTTCATCTCGGCTGAAGAAAAGGGGCCTTTGACCTCGAGCGAGTATGTGCAGGCTCTTAAAAAATGCGGAATGATGTCGCGCGACCAGGGGCTCGATGCTGCACTTAACGGCAACAAACTGGATGCGATAGTTGCACCTTCGAACGGGCCGACCTGGATGATCGACCTCGTCAGTGGAGACTGCGGAAGCGGGTACGTAGGAAGTTCGCAGTTCCCTGCTGTTTCTGGTTACCCAAACATCACGGTCCCATTCGGCTTCGTTAAAGAACTTCCGATCGGTGTTTCGTTCATGGGCGGTGCATGGCAGGAACCGAAACTGTTCAAGCTCGCCTACGCGTTCGAGCAGGCCACGAAAGGAAGAAAGAAACCGAAGTATCTGCCAACTTATGTGTGAGTCTTGTGAATGGTGAATCGTGAACAGATGAAATAAGAAGCCCCTTCGCTGACAACTTACCTTTAAAGAAAACGAACAAGCCGGGAAATTCAATATGGTAAAGATTCATGTACCTGGAGACGGACACTCTCCGCCGCCTCCCGATCCGATAGCTACGTACGACCCCTACACGGACTTAGCGAAGAAAAATGTTGTGGAAGACGCTCTGCGGATTCTTCGGAACAACGTGAGAGGCACGTCGGCCTGTAACAATTGCTTCTCCCAGCTGCCCGGAGGAAGGACGTTTGACCAGATAATCGACGATGATACGATCTTCATCCACTACGACCCAAGCGATCGATTTATGGCGAACACGTTGGGAAACAACATTACGATCAATGAGTACAGCATCTCGAGAGGCAGGTGGATCGTCGCCGCTACTCTTGTGCACGAGCTCGCTCACGTAAACGGCGCCCCTGGAAACACGCACGCCGCGGAGGCTACTTTGCCTCCATGCGGCTTTGCGGCGCTCTACGATCCGAGTGTGCAGACTTAGCGGAAGGCGAACTCAACGTCGGATGTTTTCCTGTGTTGACGATGGATTGCCGCGTTAAGAGCGGCGCTTCTAGGGCCCGCTGCTTGTTTGGGAGCATTACAGTAATTCTTCGGCTCCGTAGGAGCCAAATGTCTGTAGGAATCGGACAGAATGTCGATCTCTGCAGCGCAAGCGTTGCTCTAAAGAGTGGAATGTGAGGTTCATTTCCCAAAAGCGCCACACTCAGTCCTCAGTCCTTTCGTCTTAGTCCTCACGGTAGCCCGCGCAGATGTTTGGGCTTCACCACCCCCCATTTCTCAACTTTCAATTTTCAATTCTCCATTCACGATTCACGATTCACGAAGCGCCAAAAACTCCCTCTCCAAGAAAGTCCTTTCTCAGGTACTTTATCGTGTCATTCAGCGTCTGCTGCGGATCGCGGGGATCGAATCCCAGAGACTCCTCTGCCTTTGAAGAATCGAAATACCAAAACATCTCGGCGATCTCGACCTCTTTGGCCTCGATCGGAGAAGCATTCTTGCGGCTCTTGAAAAAGGAATCGACGAAGTTCGCGGCGGGGACTGAAAAGGACTTTGGTACACGAAGCATAGGGGCACTGATTCCGGAAAGACGTTCGAGGCGGCCGAAGAACTCCTCAAAGGTCATGTTCTCCGCACCAAGCAGATACTTTTCCCTATGTTCGCCCTTATCCAGAGAGTTAACGAACGCATCCGCCGTATCGCGCACATCGACGAAATTAAGGCCGCCGGAGGGAGTGTAAGGGATTTTTCGGGCGAGAAAATCGAGAACGGGCTTCGTCGAACTGAGACGCTCATCACCCGGACCAAGAAGCAGTGAGGGGTTGATGATCACAAGCTTTTGGCCCTTGCCGCTGAAATTCTCGACCGCTGTCTTTTCCTGATAGAACTTTGAAGAGTAGTAGGCGAACCGCGAGATCAGTTCCATCGGCGGAGGAAACGTCTCGTCCAGGATCTCGTCGCGTTCTGAGATCGCGATCGTCCCGCTGGAAGAAGCAAGGATTATCGTCTTTACTTTTGCTTTGGTCGCCGCTTCACAAAGAATGCGCGTTCCCTGCACGTGAACGCGGTTCATCACGGCGGCGTCTTCATTGTCGCGCGAGACCTTTCCGGCCAGATGATAGATGGCCGACACGTCCTTCACCGCCGCTGTAACGTCTTTTTCGTCTGTAACAGAACCCACTGCAGGTTCTATGCCCTCGTCGGTCATCCACTCGGGCACGGACGAGGCCATCACTCGCAGATTCTTCTCGCCCGCGTCCAGGAACTTCCGGACGATATGGGCGCCTAGAAACCCGGTCCCTCCGGTAATGAGTATTTTTTTCTTCTTCGCTGGCATAAGAGTATTGCTGGCCACGGATTGATGCGGATAAGCACAGATCGGGGAAATCAAGCATGATTCAGCAGGACATTAAATACTGCATACGCCACTCTTCGGATCCTCTCTTTCTCAATCCGTGTTAATCTGTGCTAATCCGTGGCTAAATCTTTTCCGGTGCTCTGCGGTTAAAACTCCTCAATCACTCGTCGATCACAGGTTCCTTCTTCCGGGGCTTCCTCTTCTCGGCTTTCCAGCGCTTCCTTAACTCTTTCACATCGAATTCCCTGCGCGTTCCATCTCTAAGGTTTTCGACCTCGTGCTGGACACGCGCTGCGATCAGCCTGTACGCCTCACTTCTTGGTATCCCCTCGGTCATCTCGGCCAGTTCTTCATAGCTGAGAAGCCGACCGATCTTTGCTCCGACCTTCGAACCGATACTTTTTCGTTTCGGGACCGTTGAGCCTTTCGGGAACGCCTTGAAAGTGCCCGAAAGATAGATCGGGAGAATTCCGACCTTGTCATTCAGCGCAAGGTACCCGATCACCGGTTTGAACTCGGCCATCTCGCCTGTCACGCTTCTTGTTCCTTCGGGGAAGATGAGAGCGTTGTAGCCCTCATTCAGAATCTGCGTAACGTGGCGCAACGACTGCCTTAGACTTCCCGAACGCTCTATCGGCACAAGCGTCGTGAAATTGTTCATATACGCGCGTTTGTACTTGGTATCGAACCAGTAATCGGCAGCAGCGACAGCAACGGTCTGGTCGGCAACATCCTGACCAAGCGCGTATTTCACGAGTCCCATGTCAAGATGCGACTCGTGATTTGACGAGACTATGAAATTAGTATGAGCGGGAACGTTCGAGCGGCCTTCGATAGTCGTGTCGAGAACAGTTTCGTAAAGCTGGTTCTGCGCGAAAGTGACGACCTGGTTACCGACAAACTTAACAAGTTCGGGAACATAGATCTCGTCGTCGTCTTTCTTCTTTGATTCTTTCGGTTCGTCGACCAGGCGTTTTGACTTATCTACACGCTGAACGGCGGCCAAAAGCTCGCGAACGCTCTGGACCTCGTCCAGCTCGTCCGGGTTCAGAACCCTTCCGCCAGCGTCTTCTACCGCCGCCTGAAGTTCTACGAACATAAGCGAATCGAACCCAAGGTCGGCCAGCCTTGAATCGGCCTCCACTTCGGAAAGAGGATTGTTCGAGACGCTTGCGACGACTTTCCTTATCCAAAGCAGATTACTATCGCCTTTTGAATCCGCCTCGACCTTCGTCTTGTTCTTTGCGCGGCCTTCAAGGACCTCAAGCATTTCGACGACCTCGCCGCGTTTTACCTTCCGTGTCGCAGTTCTAGGCAGTTCGAATGGTGTCAGACGTAAGACCCTTACCCGCTTGAAGAAAGGTAGCCCTGCCGAGACCTCCCTGAAATGATCTTCAACCTTCTTGTTCGTCGCCGCCCTTGTAAGCGAGATGTCCTTCTCGTAGTCAGGTACTACGAGCGCTGCTACTTTCTCGCCTCCGTCCTCGTCCGGAAGGCCGACAACCGACATCTCTTTGATAAACGGTGATTTCGAATACGTGTCTTCTATCTCGTCCGGGTAGATGTTCTTGCCGTTGCTGTCGATGATGACATCTTTCGAGCGGCCGACGATATAGAGGTTTCCATCGTCGTCCAGTCTCCCTAGATCCCCCGTCCTCAACCAACGGTCGTCGAGCACCTCCTCCGTCGCACGCTCGTCGTTGTAATAGCCGGCCATAATGTTCTGACCGCGAGCCATCACCTCGCCGATCCCGCGCGAATCAGGATCGTCGATCTTGATCTCGACACCTGGAAGCGGTTTTCCGACGCTTCCCCGAAGAAGCTCGTTCTGCGGCCTTGCTACGGTGAGAACCGGAGACGATTCCGTGAGTCCGTAACCCTCAAGGATCGTAAACCCGAGCCCGTGCAGGTCTTTCTGCACCTTCTCGCTCAATGCAGAACCGCCCGAGATGAGGTAACGCATCTGACCACCCATTCCCTCGTGTATCGGGAAAAAGACGATCGGACCGAGATTGAACGGTGTATTATCCCGGATCCAGGCGTTGAAATCGATCACATTGTCGGCGAGATCGGCGATCCAGTCGCCGCGCTCCCGAAGACGCGTTTTGATCCTCCGGTGCAGCATTTCCCAAAGCGCGGGAACTCCTACCATTCCGGTGACGTGACCTTTTTCAATGGCCTTGGAAAGCTCGTCGCTCGTCAGATCGTCTAGATACCGGATCTGAGTGCCGTTCGTGAAGGGTGTAAGGAAACCGGCTGAGAACTCGAACGTGTGGTGAAGCGGGAGCACAGACAGTACGCCGTCTTCGACGCTCATTTCAAGAACGGACGAAAGCATCGAGACCATGCTCGTAAAGTTCTTGTGCGTCAGCATCACCGCCTTCGGCTTGCCCGTCGTGCCTGAAGTGAAAATAAGAGAAGCAGTTGACGTCGCGATCGTCTTGTCGGGTAGCAATGCAAGTCGTTTCGCTTCTTCGGTCTCCGAGGGCATTTCGAAAACCTCTTCGAAATCGTAGATCGGGACTTTAAGCTTGGCCTCCTTCAGTTTCTCAGCAAGATCGGTGTGTTCATCAGCAAGTCTGGGACTGATCAGGATCGCACCGACCTCGGCCGCTTTTGCAAAGGTGACTAGTTCATCCACCGAGCTCGCAGGATCGATCGGTACTGCGGTCGCGCCGGCCTTCAAAATTCCAAAGTAGGACATTCCCCATTCCGGCATGTTGTGCGAGAAAAGAATGACCCGGTCACCGGCTTCAATACCTTTGTCAGCCAAGAATCCGCCAGCGCGAAGCGAAAGTTCGCGGACGTCTTCGAACGTATATTGCTCTGTCTTCCCGTGGCGCTCGATCTTCATCGAAACGCGCGTGGGGAAGCGCTTCGTCGCCGTGTCGAACAGGTCCATCAGATCGCGGTAGGTGTACTCACGCCGTTCCTGCGCCTTGAGGTCCTCCTCCAACTGAGGCAGGACCCATTTCTTGAGCCCGGGGAAATGTACGTTCAGCCAATAGTCGTACCAGTCGATTTTTTCGGGATACCACGGCAGGAGATCTTTTTCCCCCTTTTTGATCCTTGAGCGCGTGGCGCGGACATTGTCGGCACGATAGCTGTACTCGTTGTCGACCATGAACGGCTTGAACATCCTGAATGCTTCGACCGTCTCGTGGGTCGTCCTTTCAAATTCATCGACCGACTTCTTTAAGTCGGAGACGATGTTTCCGATCCTTCCTCCGCCCCATCTCGGCGTTGCCTTGTCGAGAAGGCTGTTGGCAGACTTCGCGAGTTTGTTCAGCATAGGCGCTGATGTTCGCTCGTACGCCTTCTGCGTTGCCGGCGAGGCCTCGATCATCGAGCTGACCCGGTTAACCAGCTTGTTTCCTGTTTCCTTCTCCTTGTAATACCTGCGCTTATACAAGCCGACCAACCCGACGATCCGCTTCATGTCGTTCGGGTTCGAATCCCCGGAGCAGGCCTGGAAAACAAGCGGCGGTTCGTCGCTGTCAAGAGCCTCCATTGCCGCGCCGAGCATCGCACCGGCGACCATATCGACCGGAATTATGTCGAGCACTAGTTTTTCATTTACCGGAAAAACGGGCTGTCCTCTTAAAGAGATGAGGATCAGGGGAGCGGTCGTGGTGAAGCCTTCGTTCCAGCCGGGGAACGGATAATTTACTGAAGATTCGACGATGGACGGCCTGACCAGGACCTTAACGATGTCGTCCTGCTGGGCGACGATCTGTTCAGCGAGTGATTTGGAGTAGGTGTAGATGTTCGTCCAGCCCCAATAGTCGGCGCGCTCTTCACCGAGTTCGGTCGTCCGCTCTCGGATCCACATTTTGCGCTCGCGGAAGATCGCCGAACTTACGGTCTTTTCGTCATCCGGATCACGGCCTTCTTCGATCAGCCGCTGGCGCGCGAGCTCGCGAAACTTCGCAATGTTGACCGCGTCGTCAGCTTCCTGCCTTGCCTGCTCGGAGAGCCTTGCGCAGTCCTCGATCTCCTGGTTTACGTCGAACGTCGTTCCCACCAGCTCGTTCTTCCTTGGGAAGTAACCGACGACATCTTCGTTCTCCCAGATCGAGCCGCTTCGTTTCCCCGCCACAAAACAGGTCGAAACGTGAACTAGACACGGCCGCTTCATCATCCTTGCCAGATCAAGGACATTGTTGGTGCCGTTCACGTTTGTGCGGAGGGCGCTTTCAAGAGGCGGGTTAAAGGTTACGTTCCCGGCGGAATTGATGATGATGTCGCAGTCCGACATTATCTCCTTCGCCTGTTCCTCGGTCATTCCGAGGAACTCGTTTCCGACGTCGCCATTTACGGGATCGACCTTCTCGTTGATGAACTCCTCAAACTTGTCCCCGTACTTTTCGCGCAGCGGATCAAATGTCGGAGACGGGATCACGCTGTTCCAGAAACGATTCAGAGACTCGAAGTCGTCGCGGGCGCGGACTGTGACGTAAACCTTACCGATGTCAGGAAAGTTGTTGAGCAGCATCGACAGCGTGACCTTGCCGACAAAGCCGGTCCCGCCGATGAAGAATATCTTCTTCCCCTTAAATACCTCTGTTGGAGACAGTTTCATTCGTAGTGGTAAATCGTGAGTCGTTAATCGTTAATCGGAAATAGTGAAGAGTGACCTCGTTCGCTCTTTACCTCCCTGCCAAATCCTCCGCTACTTCGGTTCCAACTGTGTTCTTCTTTCCGTTACGGAGAGCTAAGACTTCAAAAATGAATTCATTCGTAAAATTCGTGTAATCCGTGGCTAATCCGTAACCTCCGCGAGGCCGATCACGGGCTGGTGGAGCATCGTGATCTCCGCGCTCCGGCCCATATAACTTCTCGCCATCGCGATCGCTTCCGTCAGATTGTCAGCCCTTTCCCATCCGAGTATGTCGGGTACGTGTGCATTCTCCGCTCCCGCAGCGATCACCTTGCCGACATGCTGCCTTCCGTTCTCACCCCAGTACCACATAAAGAAGGGATGTGCGCCGTGATATGCGTTCCCTCGACGGTACATCTCGATATATGCGGGATTCTCCGCGAACTCGCGCTCGTATTTCTCACGCAGAAAGAATGCATCCCGCGATTCGGGCAGAAGGCGGTGGAAGAACTCTATGTAGCTCGGGTGAAAGTCGTGGTCGAACTCGTCAAAGCAAGGATGCGTGACGATCATCACGCCGCCTTTCTTGATCAATGGCTTGTTCTTGTACATGTTGAAGTGATAGCCAAGCGCCATCACTTGTACAAGAAGCGGGTTTAGAGCCGAATAGACGTTGTACGGCGAAATGTCCGGAATGCCCGTGATCATTATGTCGCACTGGCCCTTCACCGGGATTATGTACTGTTGATAATTTTTCTCCAGGATCTTTTCGTGAACCTTTTCCGTCTCGCCTGCAAAACACGCGATCATCTCGTATTGCGCAGGGATCTCGTGTAGCAGCTTGCGTCTCGCCTTTCTGGGAAGCTTTGAGAACGTGCGCTTCATCGCCTCCCACTTCATACGGTCACCGAACGTAAACTCGTCCTCGTTCTTCGTGAGGATGTCGTACCCTTCGCCGAACATCCTGTTGTTGAGCGCCGTCTCGATATGAAAGACGTTCATCTGCTCGTCGACAAGCTTCCCGAGCCTGTGGACCTTGTGGTTCAGTTCGGAATCAGGCGGATACATATACGAGTCCGAATCGATTATCGTCTGCGGCTCGTGATGTGCCCTCAGCGATTCGTAATCGCAAAGGCCGACCGCGACCGACTTGTGCCCGCCGTCCATCGGAACGAGGTTGATGTTCAGGTAGATCAGGAGATCGCTTTCCGCACAGCGCCGGTTTATGCGCAGCGGCTCGCCGTGCTTAGTTTCGCCGAGCGTAACCAGGCCGAGATCGTCCTCAGCGTCGTGATTGTAATAGCGGTCGGGATAAAAAGCGTTGTGGATTTTCGATCCGACCATACGCTTCATCTCCCACTCAGTCATCTTTCTATGAAGCGAGTTGGCGATGATCAAGTGAACGTCATCGACTCCGTTCGCAGCGCAAAGATCGAGGACAACCTCCAGCATCGTTTGACGAATGTCGGGCGTCGCCATCGGTGGAAGCGGCAGCGAGATGTCGTCCATCGCGACCGTGACCTTCATCCCGGGCTCGAGCTGGGCGTACAAAGGCTTCGCGTCGATCGGATTGTTGATCGCATACCGGATCGCAGCTTCGCGATTCGGAAGCCCCTTGATCGGCGGGTTCGGATAGATCACACGAGTGCCGATGGGAATGTCCTCGAGGATGAAATCCTCGCCGTTCGGCATTATCCTTGGCGCCGAATCGCGATCGATGTAAACGATCGACTCGTGGGTCTTTCTACGTAGTTGAAGTGCCATAAATCAGCCGGCATGTATCAAGGATCAGGTATCACCAAACAAGCATCAAGTCTCGTGAATCTGATCCCTATCATTTTGATCAATAAACTCGGCAGCGACACATGATCCATGATCTCTGACACATGTCGCGCAATCGCGAGCTCTATTTCAAGTCAAGTATCGCCCAGTCATGCTGAAGGGCGGTCTGTTTCAACCTGAAATCAGGGTTCACGGCGACCGGATGCCCGACGATCGAGAGCATAGCGAGGTCTGATATCGAATCCGAGTACGCGTAGGATTTGCTCAGATTGATGTTCTCGCGCTCAGCAAACTCCCTGATCCACTTCGCTTTCGTCGCGGATGCCATAACGGGCGGAAGCAGCCGGCCAGTCGCGTATCCGTTAACGAACTCAAGCCGGTTAGCGACGAAAAGGTCGATCCCGAGATAATTGCATAGAGGCTCGACCGAGAAATCGAGCGCTCCGGTAACGACGATCTGTTTGTGCCCGAGTTTCTTCGACTTTTCGATCAGGTCTGCGGTCCCTTCAAATATTGCGGGCTTTAGAACGTCCTCAAACAGCTCTTCCGAGAAATATCTGAGGCGGTCTTCGGATTCACCCTTGTAGCTTTGGAAAAAGTACTCGTTAAAGACATTGCGGCTGTAGAGGTCAGTTACACCGAAAACCGGGAGCTTGGCGATCGTACCGACGCTCTTCTTTAACGTGGTAAGCAAACCTTGCTGGCGCCGAGCGTAGAACCCGAGCGTGTGGACAAGGTTAGTGCTAACGAGCGTGCCTTCCAGATCATAGAAGGAAGCCGCTTGTGATTTAACAGCCATTATGTCTAAAATTACGGGACTTTTCCGACACTGGTTAAAGAACAAAAATATACCAAATTCAGTTTCTATTTGGTAACCGCAGCCTATCCGGAGCCGGTGTTGATCCGACAAATTACCAAACTGTTACACTCGTTGGTCAATTATGAACAGCAAGCCGACGCTTATTCTTCTAACTCTTTTAGTTTCCCTGATTAACGCTTGTGCGTCACACACCAGCGCAGATCTGCAGACGTCGACGGGAGCTAGTTTCACGCCTCCGGAACAGGCGCTTTCAGAGGCCTCGAAGCTCTATGCGGAAAGGGCGGACCTGAACAAGGTCAGGAGTGCGATCGAGGCTCTTGAGGGCGCGAGAGACGCCAACAACAGGAATTTTGAGATCGAAGCCTCGCTCGCGAAGTATAGCTATTTCCTGGGCAGCCGAAAGGAAGTTGAGAATGATGAGGCTGAAAAAGTCCTGAAGAATGGTCTCGCCGCGGCGATGATCGCCAGCCGGATGGAACCTGAGAAACCGGACGGGCATTTCTGGGCCGCTGCGATCATTGGCGAACAGTCAAAAAGGGCTCCGATGACGGTCGGGATCATTTCGGTAGACAAGATCCGGAGCGGAATGGAGAAGGTCATCGAGCTCGATCCCGACTTTCAGGGATCTTCAGCGCTTCTGGGGCTCGGCCAACTCGAGCTCAATACGCGAGGGCTAGCCGGAGGCGATCTCGAGAAAGCCATCGAATACCTCGAGAAGGGCCACGAACAAAGCAAGAGTAATGCGTACTTTTATGCTTATCTCGCAGAGGCATACCTTGCTGCTGACCGCGCGGTTGAGGCAAAACAGATGGTGGCCCGGCTCAAGAACCTCGAGCCCGATCCGGAGTATAAGCCGGAGCACGAAGATGCCCTCTCGATCGCAGAGAAGCTGATGAAGGACAGGTCTTAACCCCTATGAAAAGAGCTATCTTTCCCGGTTCTTTCGACCCCCTTACAAAGGGACATCTCGACATCATCGAACGAAGTGTGCCGCTTTTCGATGAAATGATCGTGGCAGTGGTCGATAACCCGGACAAGAGCGCGATGTTCAACCCGGAAGAACGATGCAGGATGATAGCGGAAGTTCTGGTCGAGACCGATACCAATGATTGCACGATGGCTGTCGAGAGCTTTTCCGGACTATTGGTTGATTACGCCAGGGCCAGGGAAGCAAGTGCGATCGTGCGCGGAATACGGGCGGTTTCGGACTACGATTACGAGGTCCGGATGGCGCTGATGAACAAACGGCTTGAACCCGACATCGAGACGGTGTTCCTGATGGCTGCCGAGGAATACTCCTACGTCAGCTCGCGTCTGCTGAAGCAGGTGTTTACGCTCGGAGGCCGGGTAGAAGGCCTGGTGCCGGAACTTGTCGAAGAACGAATGAAGAAGAAGTGGGCCGAGATCCAGGCCACAAAGGAATAGTTCAATGAACGACCGGTCCGCGATTGCAAAAGAGATGAAATTCGCGCGCAACATCCTGAAAATGAAGGGCTCTTCGACCCTGAAGGCGGCGCAGACGGCCACGCGGCTGAAGGAAGAGGGAAAGGATGTAATTGACCTCACCGTCGGCGAACCCGATTTTGACACGCCGCAGTTCATAAAGGATTACGCGCTTGAGGGCCTTCAGAAGGGCATCACAAAATACACACCGACGGCGGGGCTGAAGACGTTCAAGGAATCCATTTCCGAGTACTATTCTGAGGTTTTCGGGGCGGACGTATCACCAAACGAAGTGGCTGCGTCCTGCGGCGGGAAACAGGCGCTGTTCAATGCGATCAACACACTTGTCGACGAGGGAGAGGAGGTCCTGATCCCCAAACCGTATTGGGTCACGTTCCCGGAGATCGTGAATTTTGTAGGGGCCGAAAACGTTTTTATCGATACCGAAGAGACTGACTTTGTATTGACCGCGGATCAGGTACGTGACGCCATCACTCCAAAAACGAGGCTTCTGATAGTCAATTCGCCGAATAACCCTACGGGCCGCGTAATTCCGCCTGTGGAGATGCGAAAGATCATAGAAACTTGCGCCGAGCGCGGAGTCTACGTGATCACGGACGAATGCTACTTACTGTTCGTCTATCCTCCGGGAGAGATCTTTACCGCTGCGGTCCTTCCGGAAGAGCTTCGAAAATATGTCTGCATCGCGGGTTCATTCTCAAAGTCGTTCGCTATGACCGGCTGGAGGATCGGATACACGATCGCCGGAGAAGAATGGACAAAGCAGATGCTGAAGCTCCAGAGCCATTCGGCCTCGCATCCGACATCATTTGTCCAATACGCGTGTGCCAGGGCGCTTCAAAACAGCGACGCTATGGGGAACGCGGTCGGCGAGATGCTTGCCGAGTACGAGCGGCGTCGTGATTACCTTATTCCTGAGCTTCAGAAAATAGACGGGCTCAAAACCGAGATGCCCGAAGGCGCATTCTATGCGTTCGTCGACGTAAGGGATCTTTTGGGCGACCGGTTCGCGACGTCGAACGATTTTGCAGAAGGACTCTTGAGTTCCGAATTCGTCGTTACGACGGACGGCGCAGGCTTTGGGGCAGACGGGTTTGTGAGGATCTCGTACGCGACCTCGATGGAGAACCTGAAACGCGCGGTCGAGAAAATAGCTGGGTTCATTGACCAGTGAACACTGACCAGTTGACCAATGCTCATTGACCCTTAAGCATTGACCAATGACCCGTTAAGAGCAGCGTTTGAGCTGCGGTGACGAATTGCAGATTCTTGCTCCGTAGGAGCACAATGTCTGTAGAAATGCTTTCCACGAAATGAGAAACAGCCCCGTTAGGGGCTGAATTAGATTGCGCACCTACGGAGCGCCGTTTTAATTCATTGTCGCGTGCTACAGACATTTGGCTCCTAGCGGAGCCGGAGGGTTTGATCTCTGAAGTTTCGGCCGGCTGGCACCGGCTCCCGTCAGACACTTCTCACGATGCCGATTCTCGGCCTCCCTCACGGTCGGGCTACTGACACAGCTTACTACTCACTGCTAACCGCTTACTTCTCACGGCTCACTGCTCACCGCTTACTGCTCACTGCTCACCGCTCACTCTCCGCCCGTCATCATAAGCCCGATCTCTTCGACCGAAGTGACAGCGGGATCGACCTCGCCGACTATCTTACCTTCCCTTATAACAAGAAGCCTGTCCGCAAGGGCGGTCACTTCCTCAAGCTCGGCTGAAACAAGCAGAATGGCAGCTCCGCCGTCCCGCATACCGATCAGTTTGCGATGGATAAACTCGATCGCCCCGATATCCACGCCGCGTGTGGGCTGAGCAACTAGAAGCAGCTTCGGATCAAGCTCGAATTCCCTGCCTATGATCAGCTTCTGCTGATTTCCTCCGGACAAAGATCTCGCGGTCAGTTCGGGCTTCGGGGGCCGGACGTCAAAATGCTCGATTATGTCCTTGGTCCTCTTCTCGATAGCAGCCCCCTCAAGAAGACCCAGAGAAGCGGTTAAAGGAGGCTTGTAATGGACGCCGAGCATTGCGTTCTCTTCAAGATCGAATTCAAGCAGCAGCCCTCGTTTGTGACGGTTCTCGGGTATATGCGCAATTCCGAGCTCTTTTCGCCGCCGGGCATTGAGCTTTGAAATGTTCTTCCCTTCAAACAGGACATTTCCCGTCACTGAGGAAGGATTCACGAGACCTGCAAGACATTCGATCAGCTCGGATTGTCCATTGCCTTCGATGCCCGCGATCCCGACTATCTCTCCCGCACCTACAGAGAAAGAAACTGTGTCAACAGCGGTTCCGTGGCGGCCTTTGACAGAAAGGCCATCGACCGTCAGAACTTCTTCACCCGGGCGGGACTCATCCTTTTCGACCCTCAGGAGCACTTCCCTACCGACGATCATCTTTGCAAGCTCTTCTCTGGTTGTCTTCGAGGTCTCAACATCGCCGACGACGGTGTTGTCGCGCATCACCGTAACGTGGTCCGAGATCGCGAGTACCTCATCCAGTTTATGCGTGATGATCACGATCGTGACTCCTTGCTCCTTCATACGTCGAAGGATGGTAAAGAAATCCTCAACTTCCTGGGGAGAGAGCACGGCAGTAGGTTCGTCGAGGATAAGCAGCCGCGCGTCGCGATAGAGCGCTTTCAAAAGCTCGACCCTCTGCTCCTGCCCGACCGACAGGTCCTCGATCATGGCATAGGGATCGATCCCGAGTTTAAGTTCTCCCGAAAGCTTGCGAATATTTGAAGCGGCTTCAGAAAGGTCGAGGTGTGCGGCGGTTCCGGTCTCAGCTCCGAGAACGATATTTTCGGCGACGGTCATCGTGTCGACGAGCATGAAATGCTGGTGGACCATTCCGATCCCGAGCGCGATTGCATCGTGCGGATCTCGTATATCTGCCTTTTTGCCGTCGACGAAGATCTCGCCCGAGTCCGGAGTATAAAACCCGTATGCGACCCGCATGGCGGTCGATTTCCCTGCCCCGTTCTCGCCAACGATCGCGTGTATGGTGCCTTTCTCGACTTTCATCGAGACATTCTCGTTCGCGACGCAATCGCCGAAGGTCTTGGTTATCTTCTTTAGTTCCAGCATGTTTAGAATTGACGAAGGAAACCGAATCCAAGAGCGGCGACTGCGGCTATCAGTATGATCACACCGATCTTGAACATGAACTGTCCTTTGTGGGTCCGGTCGCTGAACCCATCAGTCAGCCCGAAGAGAACTACACCGACACCGAGAAAGATGAAGCCGTAGCTCATAACGTCCCAGAGGTAGTAAAAAACGCCCCAGATACCCCACGCAATCGAAATCACGCCGGCAGCGATCGCGAGAATGCCGTTGAATGACAGATCAAACCGCATCTGAATCAGTTTGCCATTGCATCCGTCACGACGATCTTGCCGGATATGATCTCGCCTTTCGCTTTCTCTACTTTCTCGATCACGTCTTCCGGTATTAGCGACTTATTGTGTTGGTCGAGCGAGTACGCGACTCCGTCTTTATCAAGGCCAAACACGTGGAAACCGCCTTTAAAGTTACCCCTGACAACTTCCTTCACGGCCTCAAAGACCGCGTTGTCAACTCGCTTCTCCATTGAAGTGAGTACAAATCCCGGTTTAACTGCGTTCTGATTCTTGTCCACCCCGATGACGAACGTCCTGGCCTCGCCGTTTTCGTTCAGCCCTGTTTGCTCTACTGCGTCAAATGCCCCGAGCCCGGAATTCCCTGCAGCTGTAAATATCACATCCGCGCCGCTGTCGATCTGGGCAAGAGCAAGCTCCTTCCCCTTCCCGGGGTTGTTCCATGCGTGGTCGGTGACCCCTACGTAGTTCTCGATGACTCGAACATTCGGATCAACGGCTTTCGCTCCTTCCTCGTACCCTTTCGCGAAACGACGTATCAGTCCGATCTTCATCCCTCCAATAAATCCCAGGACGCCTGTACGGGATTTCTCCGCCGCGATCATTCCCACAAGGTATGAACCTTCGTGCTCGCGAAAGACCAACGATGCCACGTTACTCCTCGGCGTCACTCCATCTTCCTCGAATATGACACCGTCAACGATCGCAAACTTGATGTTCGGATAATCCAGGGCGACCTTCTGCATGATCGGTCCCTGAGCAAAACCGACGCCGATGATCAGATCGAAGTTCTTCTCTGCAAATGCCCTCATCGCGGGTTCGATAGAGGTCGGATTTCCGGGTTCCACGTCACGCAGGATGATCCCGAGCTCTTCCTCCGCTCTCTTGACTCCTTCCCACGCGGCGGCATTGAACGACCTGTCATTCTTGCCGCCGATATCAAACACGATCCCGACCCTTATCTTGTCGTTATCTTCAAGCGCCTCTGCGTTTGAACAAGAAATGGAAAGTACCGCTGAAAAAGCAAGTATTGCCGCTGGAAGAAGACTCTTTAATTTCATATGAATTCGTTGCGTGTGGTACGCCTGCGGTTCGTCTATCGGACCACTTCGATCACAAGTTCGGACTTTTCAGGTGGTTCAGGTTTTATTGTATACGCTGCGGTGAGCTTTTCGACAGCTTTTTCGGCAGCCCCTACATCCCTGCAGGAAACGACGGCGATCGTTTCACCTGCAGTAACTTCATCTCCGATAGTCTTTTCGCAGCGGAACCCAACCGCGCTGTCGATCTCGTCCTCGGCTTTTGTCCTCCCGCCTCCTATCTCGTTTGTTACTTTTCCTACGGTGAGCGTGTCGATCCGCGAAATGTAACCGTCCGCACTCGCAACTATGCTTTTTTCAATGAGACCGCGTGTGAGAAGTCTGTCCGGGTCATCGCAGATCGAAGGATCGCCGCCCTGAGTTTCAACATTTGTTCTGAATCTCTCGAGAGCGCTTCCGTTTTCGACGGCTGTCAAAACTCGTTGGTATGCCGCTTCCTTCGACTCGTCAATTCCCGCAAGCAAAAGCAGATGCGAAGCGAGTTCCGACGCAAGGTTCCTTGTCGGCAGCATCAGGTTATCTGCCTCTCCACGCAAGATCTTCAGACACTCATAGACTTCGACGGCGTTCCCTACGTACCTGCCTAAAGGCCGATTCATGTCGGTGATCAACGCTCGCGTCTTAACTCCGAATGAGTCTCCTGTCCGCACCATCTCTCGGGCCAGCTGCTGAGCCTGCTCCAGGTCTCGCATAAAAGCGCCGTTTCCGGTCTTCACATCAAGGACCAGAACATCCAGCCCTTCCGCAAGCTTCTTGGACATTATTGAAGCGACGATCAGCGGAATTGTCGGAACTGTCGCAGTGGCATCGCGAAGCCCGTAAATCTTTTTGTCGGCAGGCGCGATATCCGCAGTCTGTCCGCTCATCGCGTACCCGCACTCTTTAACGATGCGTTTGAAATCCTCCACCGGAAGATTCACCGAATAGCCGGGAATCGATTCCAGTTTGTCCAAGGTTCCGCCTGTATGCCCAAGTCCGCGGCCCGAGATCATCGGCACAGCGAGTCCGCAGGCAGCGGCGATCGGAGCGATGAGAAGCGATGTCTTGTCACCGACGCCTCCGGTCGAGTGCTTGTCTGCAACAGGAACACCCAGATCTGAGAAGTCCAGGATCTCGCCGGAATGCAGCATCGCGTGCGTGATCAGCGACTGTTCGTCGAAGTCGAGCTCATTCAGGAACATCGCCATTATGAGCGCGGTGATCTGATAATCCGCCCAAGAACCGTCCGTCACGCCTTCAACAAAGGCCCGGATCTCGGCGTCGTTCAGGCGTCCGCCGTCACGCTTCTTCGCGATGATCTCCTGAGGTCGCACGCAAGTAATTTAATCTATTGGATTTAAGTTTGCCAAAGGGAAGAGGACATAGATTTTTCGCGAAATTCTTTTCTTTTCCGAAACGGTCGTGCATAATTGATTATTATGCTGAAAGGAATATCTGGTATTGCCGCTTTTGTTCTGACCTTCGGTCTTTCGGTTTCTTTGGTCGGGCTGCTTTTCGGTTTTACGGGGATCGGTACCGGCGATTCGGAAGTCAGCGTTGAGATCACGAACTTTCTGAGACAAGACGTCAACAACGGGGAGTTAAGAGATAGAAAGATCAGAAGTATCTATTCATACGAGATCCCGATCGACAAGTACTCCCTGTCTGTAAGTGATTACGTATCGGACGCAGAGAACCTGGATGATTCTGTCTTGCCCGACGACCTTCAATATGCCTGGAGGCGTCATCTGCAGGCTTGGAGGAATCATGATCGACTACTAGGCAGTGAGGCGAAAGTTTTTCGCGCGACCTCCGAGTGTTGCGGAAACGAGTTTAAGGTGACTTACAGGGCAAGCGGGCGAGAGATAAACGAGACTTGGGATCAGGTCTTGAGGATCGCCAAACATCACGGCGCCGACACACGCGGCTTGAAGTAACTTCAATCAGATTTCGAATCTAAAAGCACGACGGCCTCTGCCTTTACAGCGAGGCCGTTTCCTATTTCTCCCAGCCCTTCGCCAGTCTTCGCCTTTACGTTCACGGATTCGATCTCCACGCCAAGCGCGTCAGCGACGTTCGCACGCATCTCGTCGATGTAAGGCCTCAGCTTTGGACGCTCGATCGATATTGTCGAATCAACGTTCACGATCTCAAATCCCATTTCCCTTGCTAGCCGCGCGGCTTCAGCGAGAAAAATGCTGCTGTCCGAGTCCTTCCACCTGTCGTCGTGATCTGGAAAATGCGTGCCGATATCGCCAAGCGCGAGCGCTCCGAGCACCGCATCCGTTACCGCGTGAAGAAGTGCGTCGCCATCGGAATGCCCGACACTTCCCGTTTTGAAAGAGATCTCGATCCCGCCTAGTATCAGCTTCTCGCCATCTTCGAGACGGTGTAAGTCGTTTCCGAATCCGATCCTCATCGCTCGTCGTTTGCCTCTCTCAGAAAGAGCTGTTTCAGATAGACCTCCGCAACGGCAAGGTCCTGTTCGTAAGTGATCTTTATATTCGAAGGATCGCCTTCGATGGCGACAACATCGAAACCCGCTGCCTCTGCGATGCTTGAGTCATCCGTCAAATCAGCGTTCGGTCCGAGCGCCCGGAACGCATCCTGAATGACCTCGTATCTGAAACATTGCGGAGTTAGCGCTCTTCGTAGGTCTGAACGATCGAGCGTTCCCGATATCTTGTTGTCCGCGACCTGCTTGACGGTATCCGTGATAGCTGCCACTAAGCAAGCCGCACCATTGATGGCTGCCGCGTTTAATACATTCTCGAGATCGAATTGGGAAAGCACCGGACGAGCGCCATCGTGGATCGCGACCAGAGACGATTCTTCCCCTCTTACCGCCGATAGCCCGTTCATGACCGACTCGGTCCTGGAATCACCTCCTGCGACTACGGCGGATACCTTTTCGATGTCGTACTCTTCAAGCTCATCCGAGAATTCGCGCATTTCTCCAGAAGCAAGCACGAGAACTATCTCGTCGATCACGCGGCTCTTTTCAAACCGCTCGACAGTGTGAATAAGTAAGGGTTTACCGAGGATCTCAGCGAATTGCTTTGGGCGCCCACCGCCGAATCTACTTCCTTGTCCGGCGGCAACGATGATCGCTGAGTTCATCTTGAGGGATGTTGAAAAGTATGGCGACTAGCTCTTTTCGGCGACAGTTTCGGTCCGGACGTTTCCTGCCTGCTTTCTCATATTCTCGGAACGCGTGTCGTGGATGTTATCTGCGTCAGGAAGTTCCTGATTCTCGTCCCAGAGACGGCCGAAGATCATTTTGCCGGCGGTCGTCTGAAGAACCGAGGTCACGGCGATATCGGCAGTCTTTCCGATAAGCTTTCGGGCATTGTCCACGACGACCATAGTGCCGTCATCAAGGTACGCAACGCCCTGATTGTATTCCTTTCCTTCTTTAAGGATGAACACGCGCATCGCTTCGCCCGGAAGCACGACTGGCTTGAGGGCATTCGCTAGTTCGTTGATGTTAAGGACGGAAACGCCTCGAAGCTCCGAAACTTTGTTGAGATTGAAATCATTGGTAACAACCACACCGCCAAGTTCCTGACCCAGTTCGATCAGCTTCAGATCGACTTCCTTTACCTTAGGGTAGTCGTTCTCAACGATCTGAATGTCTAGCGCGTTGTTGTTTCTGAGCTTCTGAAGCATGTCGAGCCCGCGGCGGCCTCTCTGGCGCTTCGATGAATCGGGCGAATCAGCGACCTGCTGAAGCTCGGCAAGAATGAACTGGGGAATGACGATCGTGCCGGTCAAAAATCCGGTTTCTGCGACATCGGCGATCCTGCCGTCGATGATCACGCTTGTGTCAAGGATCTTGTAATCTCGATATTCTTCAGCCTCGCCAAACACGCCGCCGAGAGCAGAGAGCTCAATGAACTCGCCTTTCGCGGCACCGACCATCAAGCCGATGTAACCCAGAAGGAACGCCAGAGAGATCGTCAGAAAGGTCTTGACCTCACCGGGGACCGTCGCGGTTTCCTGCGAGCTGATAAGCATTCCGACCAGGAACGCCCCGATCACGCCGATCGCAAGTCCGACAGACCCTCCGATCAGGGTTTTCAAGGACGCTTCGCGGGCGCGTGTCTCAAAAAAGACGATCAATCCCCCGATCAAAGCGCCAAAGACGGCGGAAGCGACCCTCAATCCGACCGGATCAAGGCCCGCATCTGCGAGAAACCCAACATTTGAAAGTGGATTAATAACCGCAGCGATCGCGGCAAGAAGTATTATGAAGACTACCCGTATTAAAAGGAGATCGCGCTGCATTATGTCAAAGATATTAACACGAAACTAATGACCCGCTGAACCGCGGCATACGATTAAACGTATGTTATCCGATTCTTAGTACCTGCCCATTTACTCCTTTCGCTTCAGAAGAAAGCAAGTAGATTACCGCTCTCGCGACATCATCGGCATCGACCCCGGACGTCGGCCTGAACAATTCGGGGTCCAGGTCCTGACGAACCTCTGCTTTCGAGCCGTTTTCCGACACCGAGACCGCATTTACGCGGAACTTCGAGGTTAGAAAAGATGCCATCGACGATGTAAGGCTCTCGACAGCCGAGTTTGCCGCGGCGTTCAACATACCGGCGCCGTCTGATCGTGGCTCTTTTGATACCAGCACGTTTACGATTCTTACCTTAGGCCTGTCCTCAAAAAGCGTTTGCGCCTGCTTTACGAGAAGAAACGAAGGCTTAACGACTGAAGAGAAAGTATCTCTGAAATGCACGATGTCTGAGGATTCGAATCCAGGCTCATCTGAAGCAAAGGGGCAATTGACCAGCAAATCCAGCCTTCCATAGATATCGCCGATCTTTTCGACCACTGCGTCAACACCTTCCGGGGTCGAAACATCCGCACTGATCGAATGGGCGAGCGTCCCAAGAGACTTGAGCTCATCAACCGCGTCCGATTCAGAATCGCTGGTTTCGCCGTGGCAGGCGATCACGAAGGCACCGTAAAGTCCGAGCTGCATCGAGACCGCTCGTCCGATCGGAGACGTCGCGTTGGTCACTAGTGCAACTTTCTCGGAGAACGCATGCTGGCCAGGGGTGGGCATAAAGGAAGAATACAGAAGTCAGAAGTCAGAATACAGAAGAGTCAGGAACAAACAGGGTGGACACGATCATTAGGATAATGATTTCAGAGTGGGGGAAGGACTGACTTTCTCTAGTGGTCAGTAATCACGACATGCGAATACTTCCGGCGCTTGGTTACTGTCAATGGCATGGCTGGCTCAAAGCGGGCCTCGAGAGTAATTGTTGTGGAAGATCACAATACGATCTGATCTTGTCTATCATGTCCATCCTGTTTTTTCGTCTTCCCTGTATTCTGTATTCTGTCTCCTGTATTCTTGCTTAGTGTCCCCCAAACCGAAAACCGTCTACACATGCCAGAAATGCGGCCACCAGGAAAGAAAGTGGCTTGGAAAATGTCCCGATTGCGGCGAATGGAACTCGCTTGTTGAAGAGGCATTCCAGCCTCAGAGGGCAAAGGCTGCCGCAGTGGGCTCAAATCTTCCTCAGTATTCAAGCGCAAAGCCGGTCTCTTATAGCGACATAGAACCGCAGGACGACGCTCGGCGTTCGTCGGGTATCGATGAGTTCGACCGTGTTCTCGGCGGAGGAGTCGTCGCCGGTTCGCTGGTTTTGATCGGCGGCGATCCGGGGATCGGCAAGAGCACGATCATTGTTCAGATCGCGGATCATTTTTCCGGTACCGGCGGAAGGGTTTTATATGTTTCCGGCGAGGAGTCGGAAAGACAGATCAAGATGCGCGGCGAACGTCTGGGCCTCAACGCCGATAACTTGCTGATTCTTCCGGAGACGAATCTCCAGGCGATCCTTTCCGAGGCGGGAAAGGTCGATCCCGATTTTCTGATCATCGATTCCATCCAGACCGTTTTCAGTTCCGATCTGGACTCCGCTCCAGGCAGTATTTCGCAGGTCCGCGAGTCGGCTGGTGAGTTCATGTTGCTCGCCAAACGCACCGGAAAACCCGTTTTCCTGATCGGCCACGTTACGAAGGAAGGCTCGATAGCCGGTCCAAAGGCCTTGGAACACATCGTCGATACCGTCCTGTATTTTGAAGGCGACCGCCACCATAACCATCGGATCATACGTGCGACCAAGAACCGGTTTGGCGCCGCAAACGAAATTGGTGTTTTCGAGATGACGAACACGGGACTTGTTGCCGTCGGAAATCCTTCAGAGGTATTTCTTCAGGAAAGACCGGAAGGAGCGAGCGGATCGGTCGTCACTGTCTGCATGGAAGGGACCCGGCCAATGCTTGTCGAAGTGCAGGCACTTGTTTCGGGAACGAGCTATGGATCCGGAAGGCGCATGGCACAGGGATTTGACTACAACAGAACTTCCCTATTGATCGCGGTCCTCGAAAAGCGGCTTGGTTTTCAGCTGGGAACCGACGACATTTACATCAATGTTGCGGGAGGCCTCGAGATAAACGAGCCCGCGGCAGACCTCGGGATCGCCGCTGCGATCGCCTCAAGTTTCAAGAATCTTCAGATCCCTCCTGACACCGCGGTTTTCGGCGAGATCGGCCTTACCGGAGAGATCCGCGGAGTGCTGCAGGCTCAGACGCGCGCGAGAGAAGCCCAATCACTTGGTTTCAAACGGCTCATCGTACCGGCTTCGAACAAGAAAGGCCTCGAGAAACTTCTCGGCACTCGCGTTATCGGGGTCAAGAACCTGGAGGAAGCCATGGACGAGCTTTTTTGATAACTGATTGCGACACCGTAGGGATCGCTTGTTAGTAGGATATTCGAGCTCTGGATTGCATGGCTCCGTAGGCACCAAATGTCTGTAGCAAGACGTTAATTAACGGTTTGCGTCTCAGCCAGGAGGCAAATCCTGTGATCTCGAAGTGGGCCCATACGTAGCATGGCTCCGTGGCCAATACTCGATCGTACTAAGCCGCTGACGCGGCTTAGGCGGTTTTTGGGTGCCACTTTACCCCGCACTGCGCCTTCGGCTTGTTACGGGGCTAGCATAAACCCGTCCCGGCCGGGACTCTTTGAACATCTGCCACCTTGAGGAGTTTCATATGGCACAAGGTCGACAACTGTGAGATCGGAGCAATCGAGATCGTCTTCGGGAAATAGGTAGGGCATTTGCGCTATTCTAATTCTATGATTCTTGAGGAATTTGCGGAGCGAATTACTGAAGAAGGGAATCGGAAACTGGCTGTAAACCGCAGCAGTTCACCGCAGCCCGTTCACGTTTTCTACGGCGGCGCTGACCTTTTTTCTGAAGATACCCCTGAAAAACTTGGACGCCTTGCGGTGAGGTCGCTCTCATCTTTTGCGCCTGACCTGATCACATTTGCAAAGGCGCTGTGGCTGAAAGGTGCGGATTCCCTTCCAGATCACCCAAGAGCGATTCAGGAAGTAAAACGCCTCTTGAATGAAGATCCTGAGCAGGCAGAGATCAGCTACGAGGGCGCCGCGTTTATCGGCGATGTCTTTGAGAAGACGCTGAAAAAGCTGAACGAGTACCCCGTTGAGGATATGAGGATCGACTTTGAGGACGGTTACGGGTTCAGGCCGGACGAAGAAGAAGATAGAGATGCGATCAAGGCTTCCACGGCACTTGCAGGTGTCGTGAAGAGGACCGTCGACGGACAGCCCTTCGCGATTCGCCTCCCCGCGTTTGGCTTCCGCATCAAGTCCTTTGCGCCAGAAACATCCAGGCGAGCAGTCAGGACTCTCGAGTTGTTCGTTAGGAACCTGGTAGAGAAGTCTGAGGGCATACTCCCAAGAGGTTTCGTTGTCGCTCTTCCTAAGGTTGAAACTTCCCGCGAAGTTGAGTTGCTTTCAGAGATGCTGTTGAAGCTCGAGCAAACGCTTGGACTAAAAACGGGGTCGATCCGGACCGAGATCCTGATCGAAACTCCTTTGGCAATAAAGAACATCGACGCGATCGCAGCAGCGGGAGGAAAACGCTTAAGAGGAGCGCAGTTCGGCGCCTACGATTACACTTCCCTGCTTGGAATCGCCTCTGATCGCCAGCATCTTCATCACGAGGCCTGCGTTTTCGCACGGAGCCATATCCTTAATGCGTTTGCCGGAACCGGTGTCTGGCTTTCGGATTCGGTGACGACAAGAATGCCGGTCCCGATTCACAAGGGCGAGAGACTCGAGGGTTGGCAGGTCCGTGAAAATGTACGGTCAGTCCACGAGGCCTGGCGCCTTCACTTCAATAACATCACGCGTTCGATGAACAGCGGTTTCTACCAGAGCTGGGACCTGCATCCGGCACAGCTCTTAGCAAGGTACGCTGCGGTCTATTCCTTCTATCTCGAATCTGCAGACTCACAGATAAAAAGGCTGAGGGGCTTTGTGGAAAGAGCGACAAAAGCGACGATGACCGGGAACGAATTCGACGACGCTGCTTCGGCCGAAGGAATACTTAACTTCCTGAGGCGCGGCTGCGCCAGCGGTGCCTTGAACACAGCACGAACTGCCACGTCAGTTGGACTTTCTGCGGACGCCCTGATGTCTCTGAGTTTTAGTGAAATAGCAGGAGAGAAGGGCGCATCGGCGGGAAGCGATTAGGACGGTACCGGCATCTGCTTGCCACGCCCCTCTGAATCGCTATTGGCAATACCTTCATCATCCTCATAGGTTGACGGCGAGGAGTACGGGTCAAAGTTGAAAGGAATGCCTTCGCGAGTCAATTTGTTCGACATTACTTCGACCAGAAGGTCCTGCTCGAACTGACTGATGTCTTCGAACTGCACCCCTATAGCATCGTCGGTGAAGCAGTAGACGGCCTTGCATTGAAGGGGCAGCCAGTTTTGGTTTGGCAGCTGGATCTCCATCCGAAACGTCTCACCGTGCGACACGGCGTCGTCCCATTCGATAAGGCATCCGCCCACGCTGATCTGATAGATCAGCGTTTCCAGCCTTTCGCCTTCCGGGGTGAATCTGAACACTGGAAGATCGACGGCTAACCGATTGTGCCTGCGCTGGTTTATGGACATCGGACTGGAATTGAGGGTAGATCTGTTCAGCGAGTACCAATAGACCCCAACATTCTAACCTTTAGCCAACGTTAAATCAACGTTTTTCAAATCGTTAGCAGGAGACAAACAATGAAAAAGCGCCCGGCCGAAAGCCGGACGCATTCTCAATTCTGTTTCCAATAAATTAGTTGTTCGCCGCCTCTGACCTGGAACAGGTCTCACCAAAAGCTTTCACCAACTCTCCGGCGATCATTTCAGGCGGCCGGCCTTCAAGGTCCTTTCTTTCGAACATTTTAAGAAGCTTGCCGTCCTTCAAAAAGGCGATCGAAGGCGATGAAGGAGGATATGGCAAGAAGTACTCTCTCGCTTTTTCCGTGGCATCGATGTCGGCGCCTGCAAACACTGTGATCGAGCGGTCAGGCTTTTCTTCCGAGTTTGCGAGAGCCATTGCAACCCCTGGCCTAACACCACCTGCTGCACAGCCGCAGACGGAGTTAACAACTACCATTAGGGTACCTTCCGTTCCGGTGACCGCATTCTCAACATCACCGGCTTCTTTTGTTTCTTCAATTCCGAGACGCGCTAGTTCCTGACGCATCCCCTGGATCATGATTTCGGGATAAGGCATATGTTTTCCTCAGTTTTCAATACTTGATTTTTAAATAAAGTATCTTGGATAGGCCGTGTTCCGTCAAGTGTCAAAAGCCGGATCCTGTTGACGCATTGAAGATCTCGACCGATCGAGGCGCGTCGCCATCGCCTTTGATCTCGACTGAAACGGTGTCCCGTCCGAAATCAAAACCTTCAAGGCGCTCAGCCCATTCGATCACTATGACCGCCCCGGGGTCTTCCAGAAGTTCATCGATCCCGATTGAGAATGCAGCTCCGTCAGGATCCTCCAGCCTCCAGAGATCCGCGTGATAAACGGTTAGCCTTGCCTCGTACCGATTTACGAGAGTGAAGCTCGGGCTCGAAACTTCCGCAACGTCAAAGCCGAGGCCGCCAAGAAGTCCTTTCGTAAAGAGGGTTTTTCCCGCGCCGAGCGGTCCTTTCAAGAGAATGATCTCGCCGCCGACAAGGCACTTTCCTACTGACTCACCAAGTTCGAACGTTGCTTCGGGGTTTGGGCAGATGATGGTTTTGGAACTCATCGATAGGCGGAATAATCAGACTGCTTCTTCGATCGCCCGAACAGCCTCAGCAAAATAGCGGCGCACGTCGGTTGCCAGCATCGATCTTGTGCCGATCCGGTCCATCGCGAGATCGGCGGCGATCCCTGCGATGTGAACCGCGGCACAGGAGGTCTCGAACTGGTCGATACTGAATCTTCTGGCCTGAGCGACAAAGCCGGTGAGTATCCCGGCAAGATTATCGCCGTTTCCGGCTTTGCCAGTACCGGCGTTTCCGCTGGTGACAAGCACGACCTTGCCGCCCGGTTCAGCAACAAGCGAACGCGGTCCCTTCAGCACTGTGATCACAGAATGGTCCCGGCTGAACTTTCGCACTGCGCTGATTCTGTTTTCGACCGCGCTTTTGTTTTCGGTTCCCAACAAACGCAGGAATTCGCCCTGATGCGGGGTCAGGATCAGAGGTGCGTCCGACGTACCCTTGAATGACATCGGCGCTATGGAATTAAGCCCATCGGCGTCAATCACGACCGGGCACTTTCGGTTTTCGATCACTCTGCACACAAGTTCCCGGGTAGTCTGTTCTTCCGAACCAAGGCCGCATCCTATACCAACAGCGTCGCAACTTGAGAGAAGATCGGCAACGTCGTCAAAAGCTCCGGCGCTTGCGAATCCGTGACTGGTTTCCGAGATTCCGACCGTTATCACTTCGGGACGAAGCCTCTTCGTTACCGCCGCAAGCGCGCTCTTTGGCACTGCCAGCGTCACCATTCCCACTCCGCTCTCGATCGCGCCGTTTGCTGCAAGAACAGCGGCTCCAGCGTACTTCGAGGAGCCTGCAACAAGCGCTACGGTTCCGCGTTTTTTCTTGTAAGAGATGTCAGTGAATGCCGTTTTACGAAGCCATTCGCCGGCGTCCGACAATTCGCTGATATACGTACCGGAACCGACTGCCTCGGCTAGTTCGGCTGGAGTACCGATGTCAGCGATCTCGAGATCGCCATTCCGGGAACCAGCCGGAGGCATTACATTCGCTAACTTTGGGGCCGTGAACGTAACGGTTAGGTCGGCAGTGACGCAAGGACCATAAACTTCGGAAGAATCAGCCGCCAGGCCGGACGGGATGTCTACTGAGATGATCTGTGGCTCGGAATGCGGCCCTTTCGTCTGCAAGAATTCGGCAGCGAGTGCGGCATCTCCTTCCAGGGGCCGTGCAAGGCCGGTTCCGAAAAGGGCGTCGATCGCGACGGCCGAATCCTGGATCTCCGCACTTAATGCATCTTTCCAGGTTCCGATATCCGGGATCTCCGCGAATTCGATGGTCCCGCCCCTTGGGCTCAAACGGCCGTGAAGCGCTCTGGCCGCTTCAAAATTCGTTCTTGCGTCTCCTTTGGTCTCCTCGACATTCCCCAAAAGAAAGATACGAACCCGTGCTCCCTTTAACCAAAGGAGCCTCGCTGCCGCAGCGCCGTCCCCGCCATTGTTCCCTTTTCCACAAACGACGACGATCTTTTCGCCTTTGACAGCATCACTGAGGACCATCGCGGCCGCATCGGCTATTGCCATCGCGGCGTTCTCCATCAAGAGGATGGAAGGAATGCCGAATTGCTCGGTAGTGAGCCGGTCGGCTTCTTCCATCTCGGAAGCTGTAAGCAAAGGGCGCATTGTTAGGATTTCAGAGGCCGCTCCGTACCAGGTCGTGAAGTCGGATAAGCCCGACGCAAAGGCCCTTCCCGTCGACCACGGGCAGCACGGAGATTTGCGAAGGCCTGTTCTCCATCAAGCGAAGCGCAGCAAATGCCAGCATATCCGGCTCGGCAGTGATAGGCGAGGATGTCATCATCTCGGACGCGGTCAGGCCCTCCAGCTTTTCTGTCGAGACCTTTTCGATCGTTCGTCGAAGATCGCCGTCGGTAATTATCCCGATGAGCCGATCATCTTCATCTACAACGTTTACAGCACCAAGCGAATAGCTCGAGAGTGCTTTTACGATCTCAAGCCAGCCTGCATCTTCCGATATGTTCGGACTCTCGTGCATCAAGCCGCTAACTTTAAGCGTAAGTCGCTTACCAAGTCGACCTGCAGGGTGGTTTGCCGCAAAATCCTCTTCCGTCAGGCCTCGTTCGGCCATTACAGTCATTGCAAGAGCGTCCCCGATAGAGAGTGCGACGGTGGTTGATGTAGTCGGAGCGAGGTTAAGCGGACACGCTTCCTTGTCGACGGATGCGTCGAGTACAACGTCCGAGCGCCTCGCCAAGGTAGAATTCAGATTCCCGACTATCGAGATCAGGTCGACCCCGCGCGAATCCAAGGCGGGAAGTAATGCGATAATCTCTTCCGTCTCTCCTGAATTCGAAAGTGCGATCACCACGTCCCCTTGTGAGATCACACCGAGGCCGCCGTGCAATGCGTCAGAAGGATGGACAAATACCGATACGGTCCCCGTCGACGTGAGGGTCTGAGCGACCTTATTGGCGATAACGCCTGATTTCCCAACACCAGTGACGATCGCTTTTCCCTTGCATTCAAGTACTGCGCGCACCGCCCTCTCGACTGCATTCTCATCCAGTCTTTCAGAAGCAATCCCGATTGCGCTGGATTCGACCTGCAGGATTTCCCTAAACTTGCTGATTTTACTCACCTGAATAAAGAGTACGCACTCGGACAGAATGATCGGCAAACATCGTAAACATCAGCGCTGCGCGCCGGCCTTCTCAAGCTCTTTCCTTGTGTCGTCATGGTCATGAAGGATCGCCCAGGCAAGGGCTGTCCGTCCCTGCTTGTCGCGGAGGTTAAGATCAGCTCCCGCTGAGATCAATTCTTTCAGCGTATTTGATTTACTATGCGCAGCCGCGAGCATCAAAGCCGTTTCGCCTTGGTCATTTACCGCGTTCAGGTCGGCTCTCGCTCTGATCAAGAGCTCCGTTGCGCCCTCGTGGCCTTCAGATGCTGACCACATAAGCGCGGAGAAGCCATTGTAGTTGTCCTTTGAGTTAACGTCGACCCCCCGCTTGATCAAGTACTCAAGCGAGTCGCGTTTTCCAAATCTGGCTGCGGCTCGAAGCGCACGTTGAGCTTCAGGGTCGCTCTGCTTAACCCTGCCCGTTTCTTCAAAGAACACCTTGAGCGTCTTGTCGGAATCGGCAATCGACGCAAGCTGCAACGCCGAGAACCCCTGTTCGTCGATCATTTCGAGATCCGGATTCTTCGAAAAAAGCACTTTTATAGTGTCGCCGTGTTTTCCGGCAGCAGCCTCCATTAGGGCCGTCCTGCCTGATCCCGAATCCTCGACATTTACGTCCATTCCGGATTCAAGAAATACCTCGATCACGTCTTCTTTTCCGTTCCTCGCTGCTTCAAGAAATGCATTGATGCTGTTCGGAACGTCCATCCCTGTAAAGGACACATCATTAATGAGCACCCTTACAACGTCCTCCTGGCCATTGGCCGCTGATGCCGTTAGGGCGGTTTGACCCGATCTATTAGCGATGAGCGGATCGGCTCCTTCGCCAAGCAGTTTTCCAACTGTCGATTCCTTTCCTTCTCGTGAGGCTAAGATGAGTGCCGAGTTTCCTTCATCATCAACGGCATTTACAGCAGCGCGATTGGCTATCAACTCCTCGACTATGGCGTCGCTGCCTTTTTCGGCAGCGATCATAAGTGCAGTCCGTCCGACAGAGTTTCGCTTGTCTATCAACTGACCGGCTCGAATCGCCGCCCGCAAGGCATTAAGGTCTCCATTTTCAGAAGCGCGAATCACATCGGCCGACATTTCACGGCCTTCCAGGATCTCGAATACCGAGCTCGATTCGCCAGACTCACCAACAGCGTACCTGCAACGTCCGTTCGACAACTCCCCGACAAAACCCTCATCGCTGGCCGGCACACGACAGACATACCTGTCATCTTCAACTGGAATCGCGTAGTCGAGAGTCCTGAACCGATTCCATCTGAATTCACCTGCCCCGTCCACCAGAACCTCGAAATTCGTTTCGGAACGCCCTCGTCGGCCGTCTGCGATGTAACACCTGTTTGACAACAGTCGCCCGCCAACCCAGCGCCCCCGGTAACGGGCTCGGCACACATAGATCGGAGTTCCGTCCAAAAGTGCTCCTCCGGAAACCGTACCGGCCGGAACGTTGCCATTGCTCACTCTTCTCCAGCTTTCTTCGTACTGCCCGAACGCTCCACTAATCGCGATGAACAAAACAAAAATGCCCAATTGAGTTGCTCGAATCGAAACCAATCTGATTGCCATGATCTTTCTTCTCCGGAATATGTCTTCGCTCCGATACTATCCGAATCTATCGATCGGTCAACACAAAAAATCAGGGGAACCGGTCAGGTCCCCCTGTTTTTGTCACCTGATCACGATTACTTTACGTGAACGATGTCCGTGCCCGTCCTTCCAAACGTTTCCGGATGATACATCTCCTCAGCCTTCGCTGGCGGAACAACGAATTCCCCCGGCGTAGTAGCTCTCGCTACATACGAGTAGTTGTATACTCCGCCCCATACAAGCGATGAAAAGGCCTCAGCGCGTTCGTCGCGGAAGTTCTGGTGCTCAAACCAGCGTGAACGCCAGTAATAGTATCCTCCACCGTAGTTTCGGCTTCCATACTCGATCACCGGAGTGGCATTGACGTTACCGCCCGGAACCTGTTCGGTCACGGCCAAGTCCGGATTCAGGATCTCGAGACCTGCGGGAAGCGGATCGACAAGCGCCACGTGATAGCGCCTCGCCTGCGCAACCATCGTCAGCTTGACCCTCACACGGGCGCCTGCCTTGATCGTCCACTCGCCTTCGGCTCCCTGAACCACGTCGTCGGCGTCATCGACCGCTTCGTAGGTCCTCAGGACCGTAAAGCCGTAGTCGGCAGGTTTCAGACGCAGATCCTTCGGTGCGTATTTCATTCCGATGCGGTAATAAAGCCGCCCCGGACCATTCTTGTCGAGAATGAGATTCGCCAACCCTCCCTGGTCCATCAGGTAGCTCATAGGTATCTCGAGCTGATTTGAATCGACGGACCGTCCTTTGAAGACCTGTTCTCCGGCGTATGCTTCACCGAGCCATACACGGGTCACAAAGTTAGGGGTGACCTTTTCGTATGCCTGGAAGTACTTGTCCAACGCAAGAAGTATGAAAACGTTCTCCTGTGTGTTCGACCAGCGTCCTTTCTTACGGTGATCAAGAAGCCCCCGAACCAGTTTCGGGATGAGGTCGCCGGCGCTTTGACCGACGCCTGTTCCCTTCTCTTCAGCTTCAGCCTTAAGCATTGCCTCAAGAAGAACGCCATCAGCCCTTCGGTTCGAATGCATTATCAGCCAGGCATCATCACCGTAGCTGGTGTTGAACTGAGCGGTCGCCGCCGTCTCAGCGGTTCTGTTTAGCAGGAACCGCTTGATCAGGAGAACCTCTTCGTCGGAGCCTCCGTCGATCAAAACCGGCATCAGCCATCCGAGACCCTCGAAAGGCATCTCCTCGACCGTAGCTTCTGCGAGCAGCTTTTTCGCCTTACCGGCATCGTTTTCGCCCATCAGGTTCCGCACATAAAGCGCGTATGACGAGATCGTCCAGCGCACCTTCGGCGGATAGTAACTGGGATAGTGCTTTTCAATGTCCTTCAAGTAAGGCTTGACCTTATCCAGCATCTCTTGCGGCACTTCGTAGCCCTTCGCCTTTGCCAGGATCAGCGCGTGAGCGGTATGCGCGGTCAGGAACGGATACTTGTAACGTTCGCCGTCGCGTCGCCAAAGTCCGAAGTATCCGTCGTCGTTTTGCCTCGACTGAAGGATCTTCATATCCGCCTGGAAGCGGTTCCGTATCTCCTGGTCGGACGGCATTTCTTCAGCCTTGAATGCCTTGAGCACGTCCCGCAGTGCCGCGATCGAGATCATCCTCGATGCCACCTGTTCGGTGCATTCGAACTTGTAGCGGTATAGGTATATGAACGCGTCGGTCAGTTCCTGAAGCTGCGTCGAAGAGGTCGTAACCTTGAGTCCACCGAATTGAGGATATACATTCCCAGGGGCCTGAATCGGCTGAATTATCGGCTCGTTCTTGTCCGTGGTTCCGTAAGTTGCGAAGGCCTCGGTCGTCGCGGGTGTCCATACCGGGAGGCTTATCTCGGCCGCATCCGTATGTTCACCTGCAGTTGCCGCGATCTGAAAGCGTGCCGTTCCTGCCATTCCGGCCGAAACCGGGAACCGTACTTCCTCACGATCGTTGGCTTTCACGAGTACCCTTCTTCCACCGCCTGCTGTCAACGTTGCATTGGAAGCACGAACCGCGACGTTCACCGCCATATCTTTGTCCGTCTGATTCTGGACTACGACCGGAAGCTCGATCTTGTCGCCGAAGTTCATGAACCTGGGCGCAGATGGCCTGACCATTAGCGGCTGTCTCGCGGTGATCGCCGATTCAGTCTTTCCAAATCGTTTCGCGTTATCGACCGAAACCGCCATGACTCGGTAACGGGTCAGATTGTCGGGAAGTTTTACCTCAACCGTTGCTCGTCCTGACGAGTTCGTCCTTACAGAAGGCGCAAACACGGCAAGAGCGTCAAAGTTCTTTCTCAGGTCAATTGGTGTGTCCTGATCCGTTGCCTCTGCGTCAGCTTCTGCTCCGTCAAGCTGAAATTTAGCGGATCTTGACTTCGCGGCCGCAATTCCTGGCTGAAGCCGAGCAACGTTCCCGACTGCCATGTCCGCGGCTTCACTTGCCGGAGGGGGAGGGGAAGGTTGGGGCTTGACGTCATCTGGATTGCTTAGCAAGACATCACCACGCATGTGGTAATCGGTCACTCCTTGGCCTCTTTGCGAATAAAAGACACCGACAGGGTTTGCGAGATTGTATGCGGAAAGTGCTAGCACGCTTTCGTCGACCACAACTACTGCGACCTCGCTGTTTCCAACGGGTCTCCCTTCATTGTCTTTGACCGCGACGTCGAGAGTTGTTTCGCCGCCCGGCTCGAGCGTCGAATCTTTTGGCGTTGCTTCGACTGAAAGTTCGCGGGATGCGATCGATACCGGGAGATTGATCGAGCCGCTTGCATAGGCAGGCCGTTTCGAGAGCTTTGCATCGACTTCGCCCTCGTCATTCGTCCTGTCGGCTACGCCTACGATATCTACCTGAGCGTGTATGTTGGGAAGGTAAGCCTCCTCGATAGGGATCGAAAGGGTAACCGAAGAGTCTGTCATCGTAAAGCGCTCGGTCTCAACGATGCCTTCTCTTCTGAGTGTCAGTATTCCCTCTGCCGGAGTGAATGGAGCTATGACGAGTATCTCCGCCGTTTCACCGGGCTTGAATTCCTTTCCACTCGGGATGATCTCGACGTTTTCCTGCTCGACGTTGCGGTTTGGAGGAGCCTTTCCCCCAGCGACCCAAACGGTCATTTCGGTCTCGTTGAACCGTTCGCGGTCGTCCATCACCACCGCCGTGATCGTGTAAACGCCGCCTTGCTTTGCGGGGAAATTGCAGAGTTGGTCTTCGGAAGCAGACGTGACCGTGCAGAACTGCTCATCAACGATCTTCTGTTCCCATTTGCCCTTGTCATATTCCCAGGCTCTAAGGACCGCTTTTACCTCAGCTTTTCTGCCGGAAATGAGATTTCCGTCTAGATCTGACACGATCGACGAGATCTTTATGTTTTCACCTTTCCGTACGAAGTTTCTCTCCGATTTGAGACCCACGTACAGATCCGCCGGATGTACGAGCAGCGTCGTGGTCGAAGACCAGGTCTGCCTGTTCACATCCTGCACGGCCGAGTATGCGGTCACTTGATACGGCCTGGGTGGTTTGACCGATTCAAAGTCGATCTTCAGATTGTGTTTGCCCGACGCGTCCGTCTTGCCCTGGAAGTTCTGAGTCGAACCGCCGCCGTAGTAATCTCCGCCTCCGATCCACCAAGGAACCCATCTGCCGAATACGTAATCGCTCCGGTTCGGCGGCGTGTAGTTCGTCGGATTGGCACGGACCGTCCAGTTCACATCCGCCTGCGCAAGACCTCCACCGGCGTAATACTTCGCCTCGACCTCGACGTTTGCGTGACTGCCGACAAAGTGCGGGGCTTCGGTTACGACTTTAGAAGAAACCTCGAATTCGGGCCGCCGGAATTCCTGTATTTGAAACTGGTGATTGAAGTTTCCTCCACCAAGATTTGTACGAGTTGAAAGATCTACCCTGGCGTAGCCAAGATTCGCGTTGTCGGGAAGCTTGAACTTGAAATCGAAAGCGCCAAAAGCGTTCAGTTCCGCGGCTCCTTTTGCGATCTCATTGTTCCGAGGGTCTTTTACGGAATAGGTTATTCCCTTAGCCGCATCGCCGAGTTCCTGAATATCTCCAAGTTCTCCGCCCGTCACTTTTCTGATATATCCTTTGACCGCGACCTCTTCCTGAGGCTTATACATCTTGCGATCGTCAAAGACGAACCACCGCAGGTAGTCACCTTGGTTCTTTTCGTACCAGCTGCCACTGTCTCGCCAGAAATAGTTCGAATTTTCCGGAAGGAAGGCGACGTCGTTACCCTTCTTTGCGATCAGGATGTTGGGCTGATCTGCCGGAGACCTTGGCAATGGCAGCCTGAGTACCCCATTGTCCGTCGTCTGGTTGGAAGTGGCCTTCTCGATCGACTCGGTCTCAATGACATTGCCGGACGGACCTCTCGACTCTATTTCACCCGGCGACGTAGAGCCCCAGTTCGTGATCCATTCCCAGAGCCACGCCGCATAGCTTTGATCTTCTGCCGAATCCCCTATGCTGCTGACGTTGCCGCCGTTCGGGTAGATCCTCATATCCGCGCCGGAGATAGGCTTGCCGGAACCGAGTTCTGTAGCAAAACCCACAAGTTCTTCGGAATCGACAAAGGCGTCAAGGCCAATACTGGTCGACTGGATCCACGTGATAACGCGGCTGCGGTCGTACTCATCCTTTTTTACGGTTGGTTCGACAAAAAGAACAAGATTCCCGTACCCGTTCTGCAGATAACGGCCAAGGTCTATACGCGTCTCGATAAGTTCGTCAGCGACGTTCTCGATCGCGAGTTTCTCATCCTTTACGAGCCGACCGGGCATCGGTGCTTTTGTGCCGTCGTCGTAATCCAGGTATCGAACGTGCTTCTGATACTTGGACCAATCTTCTGGTGAGACCCTGTAGACGCGCATACGAACGTCATTGTGGTTGATCGTATAGATCGAAAAGTAGGGTTTCTTCGAAGCGGGATCCAGGACGGTCATAAACCCGCCTTGGGCGTAGAGGTTGGGAGGAGCCGAACCGACCTTGAACTTGTGTATGGCGTTGCCAGTAAGTGACTGCCCGTATATGTCCTTGATCGAAGGATCAACAGTTACGGTATAAGTCGTGCGGCCTTTCTTTACACCCTGAAAATAAAGATAGTTACCGGCCGGATAGATGTTTAGACCATCAACGGCGGGCTCGATCCTGATCTTCGATTTTTCAAATGATGAGCCGTCGATCTGATTGCTGAACTGCATCGTCCATACGTCGAAAGGCGAGCAATTGCCGTTGTAGCCGCAGCGGCCCTGTACAAACTTGAAATCGCCAAAGGTGCGGAAACCGAACGATTGCGCTTCCTTTGTGGTCAAAGGGCCTTCAGCAGAAGGCGCGCCCTTATTTACCGTAACTCTTATCGGTGAGTCTGCGGGAAAGGCGTTCTCCGTCCTCCCTGCGGAATCGACGGCCTTGATAGCTATCCATCGCCCGGGCTGAGCCTGATCCTTGTAGTATTTTGCTCGGGAAGTATTGACCTCCTGTTCCGTAGCAAGCCGGGTTCTTAGCCTCTTTCCTGCTCCTGTGACAGTGATCGCTTCGATCATCGCCTGCTGGTCGATCTCCTGGTCAAACCGCAGGAAGATTATCTCGTCTCTTGTGTTTGTCGAATTATTCGAAGGGAAATGCTGTTCGACTTTTGGAGGCGGAGTTGTGAATGTCCACGACACATTATTGGCAAGTACCTGTCCTGTTGCGGCTCTTGTGCCTGCGGGGACCGTAACCTCGAAGACCGTCGCCATCGGAAAACGCTTATCGGTATCGAACATAAGCGTCTTGGTGCCAAGCCACCTCCACTTGCCGTCGACGGCAGGCTCCATCCGTACAGGCACAGTCGCGGCTGCTCCTTGTTGACTCGTGACGGCCACCATCGGCTCTGAAAAAGTCACACTCAGATCGGGGGCCAGGGAAACCTCTCCCTCCGGCGAATAGCGCAACACCTGTAGTTCTCTTTTGTTTCCGTTGACCGCCGGATCTCTTTGTTCATCGGCTGGAAACTTCACCGCGATCTTGTTGCCTTTCTTTGGCGCTGGAAGGCTTCCCGCCCTCTTTGCAAAATCCTTCTCGTCGCCCTTCTCTGTCGAAATAGCGGGCATCCTGCTCAAGAGCGCAGAAGTTGTCGATTCGTCGAGCGGATCAGTTTGAGCAGGCGTCCTCTGGTCAGGTGCCGCCCCTACTTCCGAGCCCTCGCTCAGACTGAACTTCAGACCGTTCTGAATGTCCTTTAGCTGTGAATCGCGTGTCTGCATAAGTGCCTGTGCCCGGGTTACCTGCGTCAGAGGAGCCAAAAGGCTTGTGTACACGGCGATAACCAAGAGAAACGATACTGATTTCTTCATTTTCATTACCTGCGCTGCTTATAACTTATGGCGACCGATTGCCCGTCGCAAGAAGCGGGGCGCTGCCACAGCTCCTCATCTGTTCCGGTTTGGCCGATCCTTAGGAGCTTTCGCCTGTTGTCAATTCGGTCCTGGTCCACACGGGAGATCTGATGTGCGGTATCCTGAACGAGCGTTGAACGCACGCGTCCCCCTGAACTTGCAGTCACTGTCTTCTCGTGCGTAAGTTTCTTTGATGCGCCTTACGAGAGTTCGCGACAGGCGCAAACAGCTGAAATTCATTAACTATTCACGCGGATACTTTCTTGATATACTACCTGACGATTGCAACTTTCGGAGTCGTTGAACGTAAGGGAACGTGTAATTAAGTTCTTATTACATAGAAATTTAGGAGCAACAGCTAAAAAATGGGACTGTGGCAGAGAATCAAGAGAATGTTCAGGGCCGGAACGGGGGCTGCACTGGACAAGATAGAGAACCCCGAGATGGTTCTCCAACAAACCGTCCGTGACATGCGGGACCGGGTACCTGAGCTCAACAACTCAGTCGCTCAGGTAATGGCCACCGAGCGGCTACTTCACAAGAACAAGGAACGTCTTGAAACCGAGGTTGTTAACCTGGACTCGAAGATCCGGGCCGCTGTAAAGATGGGACGGGACGATATCGCTACGGCATATATCGGCCAGCTTCAGCAAGCACAAGTAGATCTTGAAAAGACCGGTGCCCAGCTTGAGTATGCAGAGAATGCATCTCAGCAGGCATTGAAGGCGCGCGACAATTACGTCCTCAATATGAAGAAGCGCACGGCGGAAGCTATGCAGCTCATAAGCGCGTCGAAACAAGCGAAACTCCAGGAACAGCTCGCTCAGACAATGGAGTCGTTCGATATAGGTGACGACGCTTCGACATTTAACGAGATGCGCGAGAAGATCGACAGGCGAGTCGCAGCAGCCGAAGCGAAGCTGCAGCTTGGCTCAGCATCGGTTGACAACCAGATGCAGGATATCGAGCGGGAAGCGATGGACATTCAGCTCCAGGACAAGCTCCTTTCCTATAAGAAGGATCTTGGTCTGCTGGGAGAAGGCAGCGGGTCGGACGCCAAACAGATATCTGCAGGGAACGCAGATGAAATTGAGTCTGTCGAAAGCGAAGAATCGTCCGGTGAAGGTGAAGAGAAGTCTACCGAAGACCTTCTCGCCGAGGCTGAGAAGCTTCTTAAGGACACTAACAACAACTAGACTCCAGAAGAGCGTTTGATACTGCGTAGAACGCGATCTGCGGAATGAGCATCGTAAAGCCCAGTTAGTTATGGCAGATATCGCAAAGTACCAGCAGCAGCTGGACAAATTTCAGACCTCATACGCGAAGGAAGCATTGACCGAGCCGGTGAACTTTTGGGCATTGGCCGGTTTTGCTGTGGCCGCTGCTTACACCTGGAGCGTGATTCCACTGTTAGTTGCCATCATCGCGGAGTTCGCCTACGTCCTCGTCGTTCCGAACCTCCCTTCTTATCGAAAGCTCGTTCAGGGCCGTGAACGTGAACGCCTGAAAGCACTGAACAAGGCTCAGAGAGAGAAACTCATCAAAAGCTTCAGCCCGCGAGAAAGAGAGGCGGTTGAATATCTCAGGTGGCAGAAGAACAAGATCCAGGAGAATTACAAGAAGTTTGCCGGCGTAAGGCAGCTCCCTACAAACCTCCAGTCGCTCGACCGCAGGTGGGAAGATTTTGTTGACCTGCTCGACGTTTACAGAAGAAGAAAACAGCATTTGAAGTCGATCAACCGGCAGGCGGTACATAACCAGTTGTCGCAGGCATTCAGGGCGGCAGAGAATGCGACGGATGAAAAGACAAAGAGAATTCAGCAAACCAATGTCGAGATCCTCAAGCGCCGTCTTGCATCGTTTGATGAGTTGGAGAGAAGCGTAAAGCTTGTAGAGGGCCAGCTTCAGTCGATCGAGAACTTCTTTGGCTACTTAAATGACGAGATCGTCACTATGTCGACCCCCGAGAAGTTCTCTTTGCTCGATTTTGAGCAGCTTTCGGACTCGATCGCAATGACAAAGCAGATGCTGGACGCGACTTCAGATTCAGTAGGTCAGCTGGATGCGTACAACCGCGAAATGGGAAACTACGAGTTGCTGCCTGAGAACAACTGATGTCGCTGAAAGATGGTAGGCAAGAAAAGCAGGCTGCGGCCTGCTTTTTTTCGTGCCGTTCGCCCCCACCGACGCCCTTAAAACTTGCGGCTTTTGGTCATTTCAAATAAGATTCTCGGTTCAAGATTTAGTGAGTTTTCGATCTGGTAAATCATATTGATACGAGGATAACAAAGAGTTATGAAACGAGTTGGAATTCTGGCTGGCCGGGAAGTAACTTTCCCGGAAGCCATAATCAATAGCATCAACCATAACGGGAAAGGCAAGGTCACGGCCGAAATGGTTAAGACAGGCGGAATCCGCCTCAATGAAGAGAAAAGGTATGACGTTGTAATCGACCGCATTTCCCACGAGGTTCCTTTTTACCGTGCGATGCTTAAGCGATTTGCTCTTGAAGGAACGTACATCATTAATAACCCGTTCTGGTGGTCCGCGGACGACAAGTTCTTTAATTTTTCCCTGGCGTCGAAGATCGGTGTTGCTATTCCCAAAACGGTCCTTCTTCCACAACACTCTTACATAGAGGATATCAACAGCGATTCACTGCGTAACCTGGAGTTTCCCATCGACTGGGAATCGGTCGTTGCTTACACTGGTCTTCCTGCTTTTCTGAAGCCGTTTGACGGAGGCGGTTGGAAGAATGTCTCGAAGATCGAGTCACTTGAACAACTTCTTTACGAATACAACCAGACCGGACGGCTGTGTATGACTCTCCAGGAAGGGATCGAGTATGACCAGTTCGTAAGGTGTTACTGCGTCGGTCGCGAAAAGGTATTGGTGATGCCCTATGACCCCTCAAAACCTTACCTATCCGGCGAGCAGTATGTTCCGGATCCGGACTATCTAGCTCCCGAACTTTCTGAACGTGTCGAGAACGACGTAAGAACGATCTGCAAAGCGCTTGGCTATGATCTGAACACGGTCGAGTTTGCTATCAAAGACGGAGTACCTTACGCGATCGATTTTATGAACCCGGCTCCGGATGCCGAACTTGCTTCGGTCGGCGAGTACAACCACAGGTGGATAGTCGATTCGATGACGGAGTTCATTATCGACAGGCTCGAGAGAGGTTTTGAATTGCCCTCTTACCGATGGGACAGTCTGATCAATGGAATTGGAGAAGAAGGAAAGGCGGCTTCCGGGAACGAGAGCTAGTCTGCTGATCCGAATTTGCAGTTTGCGAGGCGGTGCTTAGCCCGCCTTTTTTTATTCCGTTTCGATCGGTAGCCGGGAAGAAAACATATGCCTGCTGACGACGATTCCTGTCCATACGATCAGTGCAACGCACGAAACCGCCCACCCTATGTTCTGGAAAACGGGAGAGTCCATTAGCAGTCCGCTGACTATCAAAGGAAGGCCGAGAACCACGATTCTGAGCGCCGTCTTTTTTGAACGCTCGAGGCTGTCAAGCAAGTTTACCCTGCTGACCTCCATATCCATGTAGTCTTCGTCTGAGTTGAGTCTGGCAAAATAAGCCGCTTCCGAGTCGGTCCATCGCCGGAGTGCGGGTATTTCCGCCATCCGGTGGGCAGTCGAAAAATGATGTATGACGTGAGCGATCTTCCCTTCCCTTAGCGCCAATTCCGCCATTCCGCGGACTGACCTGTAACTGTCACCTGCAAATTCGATCGTTCTTTCGAACGCGCGCCTCGCGCTGGCCCAGTCACCATACTGAAAATAACTCTCGCCAAGTCGTGAGAGAAGTTTCTCGTCGTCTCCGGCGCGTCTTTCAGCAAGTCTAAGTGCTGCCATCGCCCGTCGTTCGAGGCGTTCACTCTTCTCAGCCCCGGCATAGGAATGTAGGCACCTTGCAAACTCGAACAGCAGCCAGGAGTCCTGCGGGCTCAGCCGCAGAGCTCGCCTAAACACCTCGATTGACTGCACAAGAAAACCTGCGACCCTCAACTCGTTCGCCAATTGTCTAAGGTATTCAGTCCTTTCTGCCATTTCATCTGCGTCTATAGAAAGCTCTTTCCGCGAAGTAGAGGCGGTAGAAGCTGATTTCTTCAGTCCGATCGAGGGCTCGAGCACGGACGCCGAAGGAATTTTTGCAAACCTGACTTTGGTCTGGATCTCTTTCGGATCGCGAAGATAGTCCCGCAACTCGACAGAACGATTGTCGAGAATGTCTTCGGGAACTGCCTTGAAAAGAGCGTTCGTAAGGCTTCGATAGCTTTCACTTCCGGAAACAAGTGTGAATCTCAGGTCACTGCCAAGTACGAGCGTCCGATATCTGTAGTAAACGTCTCCGCCACGACGGATCGCCCGAAGAGCCTGCGTTTCGATCAGTTCAATGTCTTCGAGCGCGATCGAAGTAGGCGAGCCGGTGATTTGCGCCCAGGCGCGAGGCACCAAACCCCTCCTTGAAAGCGATAGGCCGTCGAATACATACCGGTCACTCAGGATAAACAATGGAGTCGCGATCCAGGTTGCAGCAAACACCAATACCGCCAAGGTGTCCAACTGAAGATGGAGAAACAGACCAGTAAAGAAGGTACCGATCAGTATGAATGAGAGATAGCTGTGGGGCGAAGCTCTGTGCTTGTAGACGCGACCCTTAGCGGGCTTCTCTTGAATCCCGATCTGCGGGATTCTATCTTTCGTTTCTTTGCTTTCGATTCTAATACTCAACCCTCTCAAAAGTGGACGCAGGATCGCAGGAGGATGTGACCACCGTTCCGGAGATGCTTCGGATAGACTTTCAGGCCTATTCTTACCGGTATAAGAAGAAAGAGGGTGAAAACACCCTCAAATTCAGAAAATCAGCTCTGACCGAATCCCCTTCAAAGGCCGAGAGGGAGTCCCCCGGGAAGTTCAGGTTCGGGAATTTCTTTCGCCTTCTCCGGGTCAAGTTCCCTGACCTTTTCCTTTGCCTCAATAGCAGTTTGTGTGAGGGGAACAGGATTGCCCTCCGGGTCTTTTGCTTCACTCGCTTCCTTTGCGATCTGAAAGTATGCCTCTACAGCTTCTTTCAACTTGTTTTGCGCCTCGAACATCTTCGCGAGTTCAAATCGAAGAGTCTCTCTGGAAACTACTGCGTTATCGATCTGGGTTAGCTCAGAATAAAGTCTCTCCGCCTCGGCGTAATTCCCCTCAGACGCAAATGCCTGTGCGAGGGCAAACTTGGACATTGAACCTACCTCGCCTGACACCGTTTGAAGTTCCTGCAACTCTTTAATTCCCGCCGGACGGTCAACATCCAGCCGGTTTACTGCAATAAAGTACCGTGCTTTTTCGGCGTATGAACCCCCGTAGTTGTCTACAACTGCCTGAAATTCGCGTATTGCGGCCTCGGCTCTTTCCCTTTCGGTCTTGAAGACCTTCGCAGTTGAACCAGCGGGAAGAGGCGAGTCGGTCACCTGAGCCTGCGAAGTCTCGATCGCTTCTCCCAACGCAGCCTGGGCCGAATTGTCCGTGCGCTTGTTCCAGACGTAAAACAACCCGACTATAACAAGCAAAACAACAAGGGCAGCGACCCCGTACAGGATATTTCTTCCTTTCCCTTCCAGTCTGCTTCCGAAGTCTTCGATCTTCTGGCCGACACTGGTTTGAAACTCGTCCCTGTATTGGACCTTGCTCTTTTCTTCATCCGACATCGGCATTTCCGGAGCCGGCTGTCGCTTCTTTCTCGGTTTCTTCTTCTTGTACGACATTCTTTAAAATTGCAATCGAAAATCGTCTGAGCGTTATACTATTGCCTTTAGAGGTATGGTTGTAAAAGAATAAATCTAGCGTAAATGATGGGTCAGGGCAAGTAACCGCCCGATAGGATGGCAACGCACTGCAGATAGTACTGACTCACAAGAAAAAGTTGGATATTCCGGGAACAATATGCCGGGCACGCTGTCGGAAGTGTTGTCCTGATTCATATGGGACAAAGACAGCCGCATCACAATCTCACGTACCGGTTAGGGCAGAAGATGGGCTTCAGTAAATCAATCGCACTTGACGAAAAAAAGATCGGCGGTACCGCGATCGCGGAACCGTCACGTCCCGTGCGGTCTGAAGCAGAGGCGGCATTTCTTGACAAGTTGCGGGCAGGAGACCCATTGGCATTTGAGCAGTTGGTTAACCGTTATTCTCCTGAGATCTACGGCCTTCTGTACAGGATAACGAAGGATCCTGAAGAGGCCAGAGATATAACACAGGAGACTTTCATAAGGGCCTTTAAAGCGATTTCCAAGTTTCGAGGTGATGCAAGCATTAAGACCTGGCTTTACAGGATCGCAATCAATCAATCGAGAAACAGATACAGATGGTGGAAAAGGCGTAAGAAAGATAAGACGGTTTCGCTGGATGACAACACGGGCTCTGTCGAAAGGCCGCTTTGCGATGTAATACCAGGCGACTCGCTCACACCAGAGCAGGACGCATTGCGAAGGGAACAGGGAAGGCTGATGCAAATCGCTATCAGCGAGCTTCCTGAACACTTTCGTGAAGCGGTCGTCCTGTGCGATGTGCAGGGCTTCGCGTATGAAGAAATCGCGGAGATCCTTGAGATCAACATCGGGACTGTAAAGTCACGGATCTCGAGGGGCCGCAGGGAGCTTCGCCGAAAGCTTGTCGATATTTGAAGTTGCGGTCTTTTCTTTCGATGATCATTGATCGGAAAGATCGAGGACCGCGAAATGATGGATGGCTAACTCGCCCCGGTATCAACCTTTGAGAAACAACCAGGATCGGTGCCAAACGATAAGGGTCGGAGGTTAGCAGAATGCGGAAAGCAGATCCGTAGGTTTTCGGACAGGAATTGAAATGAGACCAGCAACATCTCTTCTGACACTTGCCCGACGACTTTTGGATCAGTGGAATGCAAATGCGTTGTTCCCGGTAGACGGGGACAGCCGGGGTTAGTTAACCATCCGTCGTTGATCATCGCTCCTGACTACAGGAGCAGGTGGAAACATCATGAGATGTGAAGATTTAAAGAACGACCTTCCGCTTTATGCAGACGATGGATTGGATGAGGAAATTCGGTCAGCTATCGAATCTCACCTTCCTTCGTGTCCTCTCTGCAGACAGGTCCTAGACGAGTATCGCGAGATCAGGATCGGACTGCGGCGAATGGGCAACCCGCCAATTCCCCTTCAGATTCAAGCAGACTTGCTGGCGGCAATCCCCGGAAAAAGGGCTGAGAAGGTTATGTTTGCGTGGTTTGGTCGAGAAAGGGGAATCCTCGACAAGCTATCTCATTGGCTGATGCCCTTCGGTGCAGGAGCAGTGGGTACAGCGGCATTTGCACTCTTATTCCTAAGCTTCCTGTTTGTAAGGCCAGCAACCGGAATATTCGAACCAGGCAAGGCAGAAACGAACACGATCAAGATAGAAGCGCTTCCATATTCGCCCATTTTTGATGAGGAGATCTCTGACCTTAGAGTTGAGATACCCGAGTCATCCCCAGAGGTCAATCCGGCAAGTGCGCTTGTTGCACTTACTCGTTCGATAGTAAGGGGTGACATGAATGATGAAGAAGTAGTTGTTGTTGCCGACGTCTTTGGAAACGGGATTGCTCACATTGCAGAGGTCGTGGAGCCTCCGGACGATGAAGAAGCGATGAAAGAGCTTCAGCGCGCCTTTGAGACAGAACCAGACCAGGCCCCTTTTCTTCCGGCACGTATGTCTAGACAGTCGGATGCGGTTCGTGTAGTGCTAAAGATCCAACGGGTAGACGTTCCGAACTAGGAAACGCGAAAGATCCTTTTAGCAGGACCGCTTGAAACTAAATCCCCTCGTTTGTTATAGGTTGAATTATCTGTAAACGAACAAGGGGGTTTTGCTTTGACTAACAAATTCGACATATCAGAATCGATCAGCCGTTCGCTCACGGCCGTAGAAGATATCTCAGCCAGCTACTTTGACCAGCTCGCCACGGCATTAGCAGGCAGGGCCGAGACTTTGCGTGACGGGACTGAACTGGATCCGGTATCGCTTCCGCGGGATCTCTATGCTCACCAAAATGTCCAGACGGAATGGTGGTATTACACTGGGCACCTTCAAACCGATTCCGGCCGTGAGTTGGGTTTTGAGCTTGTGTTTTTCAAACGAAGGACAGATCTCGACAGGTTCAGCGTGGTACCTCTGAGGCTCCTTGGAAATCCTATCTATTTCGCGCATTTCGCGTTGACCGACCTGACAGAGGGTAAGTTTCGGTACTCACACAGAAAAAGCGGCAACGGGCTGTTCGACAAGCCCGCCGCGGCGAGCGAGAGCCATTATTACCTACGGCTCGGGGACTGGAGCGTTCGCGAATCTCACGGTCAGCATGTGCTCCGAGCCACGATGAACGGAGGTGTCTCGTTCGAAGCCAGCCTTGATCCGGTAAAACAACCTATACTAAACGGCCGCGAAAGGGACGGAGTGTCTTTCAAAGACAAGGGAGAAGCCTCGCGCTATTTTTCGTACACTCGCATGGCGATGGAAGGCGACATTTCTTTGGATGGAGGAATTGAGCATTTCCGGGGCTCAGCGTGGATGGACCGTGAGTTTGGCACCTGGACTGCTACAGATAAGCAAAGCGGCTGGGATTGGTTCTCCATACAGATGGAAGATCAGACCGAGTTGATGGCCTACCAGTTGCGCGATCGTTCGGATAACGTATCGGAATACTCGACTGGTGTTTACATTCCGGAGCACGGTGAGCATGTAGTTCTCGAAGAAAGGGACTTCCGGATAAAGCCTCTCGGATTTTGGAAGTCCGCACGATCCGGCGCAACTTATCCGAGTGGATGGGAGGTGACCGTTCCATCGCTGGATATATCCTATATCGTCTCTCCTGTACTGGAGGATCAGGAATTGGATACTCGGGGCACGACGATGATCGTTTACTGGGAAGGCGCTTGCCGCGTGTCTGGGAAAAGAAACGGATCGTCGATTTTGGGAAATGCTTACGTGGAGCTTGTCGGATACGATCGATCACACGAAGCACCCAACCTTGCACATTTCTTGATGGGGAACGAATTCGAACATCCCGTCGGTACCTTTTTTGGCTAGTGCTTCTCGATGCCGGCTGACCTTCAGTTCGTTTTTTTGTCGGCCATCCCGCGAGAACAGGCGTCCTATCCCCGTTGGATCGATGCCTTGGGCATGATAACTTTTCACGAAAAGGTTGAGTTTTTGCACTGGCTGATCTATAAATGTATCTTGTACAACAGTGTTGAAAGGTCGCTTTGGATGCGATTCACACTTCTCCCGGCTTCTTAACCTCTCAACGTTTCTGGAGGGTTCATCGATGTCAGGTACCACCCGATCCCCGATTACGACTTGCGCGGCGTTCTTAGTGTTGTCGCTGTTAGTAGTCCAGGCAACCGCGCAGATCTTCCCTGATCCCAATTCCCCTTCACCCGTACTGATACACGCTTTTGACAACGTGAATCGTGCGATGGCAGCACCCGGCGGCTCGAAAACCGTTGAGATGCCCGCCGATAAATCGGCTGCCTTCCGAATAGGTGATACGGCACGCCTGTTTGTAAAGAACGTTGAACTGATGCCGGGCGAAGGGGCGTCTGCGTTTCGTGTTTATGCTCGAGACGAGAACAAAAGGATTTATAGATTTCCGGTGATCGGAATCGAGGAAGTCGCAGGAAAAACGCCGGTTTACGCTCTCACGGTGAAAGTCAGGGATGAGATCGGGTTCTGGGAACAGCCTTCTGAAACGGGGGATGTCGAGATCATCGTCACCTGGCGGGGCCTGTCGAGTAATTCTCTGCTTTTTGGGCTTGGCACCTTTGGAGGGCTAAAGCCCGAGAATCCTGCACTTGAGACTAAAGAAGTGCAAGAGCTTGCATCGCCTGAATACGTTGGATACCGATGGTCCGGAGACCGGATACGGTTTCTTGAGCAGGCCACATTCGGGCCAAACCGTTCTCTCGACCACAGGATCAGAAGGATCGGGATCAGGACATGGCTCGCTGAGCAGTTTGATCTCCCGTATCCTTCTTCTTCGAATCCATATCCGAATATCCCGCTCAAACCGAACAATATCCAGACGGGTTGCCCCGAACCGCGAGGAACTCCGGAATACAATCTCTGCGTACGAACGCACTACACGATGTACCCGGTTCAGACTTGGTTCTTCAAGGAAGCGTTTTACGGGGAGCCTCAGCTGCGGCACAGGGTAGCGTGGGCGCTGAGCCAATTGTGGGTGACTTCAGCGCCGACCGTAAGACAGTCGAGCCATATGTTCGCTTACCACAAAGTCCTGTCGGACAATGCTTTTGGCAACTACAGGACACTCATGAAGGAGATGACACTCAATCCCGCGATGGGTGATTATCTAGATATGGCGCGCAGCACCAAGTTCAGCCCAAACGAAAATTATGCGCGGGAGATTCTACAGCTCTTCAGCATAGGGCTCTTCAGAATGAACCAGGACGGGACTCTCGAACTGGACGAGAACGATGAACCGATTCCGACTTACGACCAGGAAACGGTCAATAACTTTACGAAGGTCTTTACCGGGTGGACTTTCTGCAACGTCGGCTGTCCGAACTCGACTCTCGGAGCAGTGAATTTCAAGGACCCGCTGGTCCTCAATCAAAACAATCACGATGTTACCGAAAAGACGCTTCTCCAGTATCCGAACGCGGTGAACCCGACGATCGCCGCCGGAATGAACGGCAACACGGAGATCGACCTGGCGCTGGACAACATTTTCTACCACCCGAATCTCGGTCCCTTTGTTGGAAGATTTCTGATCCAGCATCTGGTAACAAGCGATCCGACACCCGCATATATAGGCCGAGTCGCTGCCGCCTTTAATAACAACGGAAGCGGAGTCCGCGGCGACATGAAAGCCGTGATCCGGGCGATCCTTCTCGACCCGGAAGCCAGAGGCGACGTCAAGACCGACCCCAATTTCGGCAAGCTGCGGGAACCGGTTCAGCTCCTTACAAACGTCTACCGACAGTTTGGAGTAACCTCCGCTGACGGTTCGGGACAGAGCGACGGATACATCACCCCGCTTTCGACCTATATGAGCCAAAACCCGTTCGCGGCGCCAACCGTGTTCAATTACTACCCGCCGAACTATGTGATCCCGGGTACGGCATTGCTTGCCCCTGAATTCGGACTTATGAACACAGGGACCTCGATAGCGCGGACAAATATAGGCACTTTCCTGTCGTTCGCTGCGATTGAGGTGGACAACCGGAACCCGCCCAACTATCCGCAGGGCACCGCTATCGATCTCGACGAGATGACGGCTGTCGCAGCGGCCGATCCGACAGCGGAAAGGCTTTTGGATGAACTGGATTACAAATTGATGCACGACACGATGTCAGCTTCGATGCGCGCTTCGATTCTTAATGCAGTTCTGGCTGTCCCGGTCGACGCTCCCGATTTCAGGGTACGAACTGCACTTTTCCTGATTGCGAGTTCCTCGCAGTACCAGATCCAGAGGTAATCGAAATGAAAAAATCACGAAGGCGATTTATCAAGCAAGCCGGATGCGCGCTGGGAATGGCGACACTGGCGACCCAGGTCCATCATTTCGGCCTCATAAATGCGCTTGCCCAAAAAGTTGATGACCGGCGCAGGAAGAGCGGCTCGCTCGGGACCGGATACAAGGCGCTTGTCTGCGTCTTCCTGGGAGGCGGGAACGACGGCAACAATATGATCGTTCCGAACCACAACAGCGGCTCGATCAGCAACTATTCAGTTTATTCAGCCGCGCGGTCTCCGCAAGGCCTCGCGATCCCGCAGGGTCAGCTGCTCCCGATATCAGTGCCCAGGATGGGCGGCCTTAGCTATGGCCTCCATCCCTCAATGGGTCCCGTGGTAGGAGGCAACAACGGTCTGCACGAGCTTTGGGGACAGGGCAAGCTTGCGTTTGCAACGAACATCGGCACACTCGTGAGCCCGATGACCAAAGCCCAGTATCAAAACAATTCGGTATCCAAGCCTTACCAGCTCTTTTCTCACCTGGATCAGGTCTATCAGTTTCAGGCGGGAAGATCAGACACTTTTTCCTTTACGGGCTGGGGCGGGCGCGTTTCCGATGAAATGACCTCCGGGAGCAATCCGAACGGACTGGTCCCGATGATAACTTCGATCGACGGATCACAATTGTTCACCTCCGGGCAATCGACTCAGGCACTGGCGATAGCAGATTCAAATACGCCTCTGAACGAGGTCTTGAACCCGATCGGATTTGAGGATGATCCTATTTCGCAGGCGCGGCTTCAGGCGTTCAACGAAATCCGGGCAATTGACCGCGAAAACAATTATGTAGAGGCGGCCTCCGCAATTACTGATTCAGCGCTTGAAGCGAACGATGCGCTGGCCAGTTATCAAGAAGTAACGGTGACCTTTCCTAATACCGCGATCGGCAGGCAGCTAAAGCAGGTTGCACGGATCATCAAAAAACAACCTGATCTAAATGTCGACCGACAGATCTTCTACGTTGAGCGTGGCGGGTTCGATACACATAATAACCAGGTTGGCGGTCAGGCTAATAACCTTGGCGAGGTCAGCCAGGCGGTCCGGGCATTCTATGACGAGATGGTCGTTCAGGGGCGAAGTTCTGACGTCACGACATTCATGATGACGGACTTTGGCAGGACGATGAATCCCGCCGGCGCCGGAGGATCGGTAGGAAGTGACCACGGTTGGTCGAATCACCTTTTTGTTCTCGGTGACGCAGTGGACGGTGGTGATTTTTACGGGATCAACACGTCGAACGGCACGCCTTTTCCGAATCTCACGATCGATGGTCCTGACGACGCAACGAACAATTCGGCGAACGCTAGAGGACGCTGGATCCCGACCGCTTCGGTCGAGCAGTATGCGGCAACCCTCGCTCGCTGGTACGGGCTAGAAGAGCAGGATCTCCCGGTCGTGTTCCCGAACATAGGGAGCTTTAGTTCTACTGATCTGGGCTTTATGCTGTGATCGGCAAGCCCCGGTTCTGGAAAAGGCGGCCCGTTTTCTCGGGCCGCCTTTTTCTGTTCTGCAAGCATTCTTGACACTCTTCGACGCTGAAACCTAAACTGCTAACCATCTGAGAACAGATCAACTCATAACGTGAACTTACCGAATTATCTGACTCTTCTCCGGATTTTCCTCGTACCGATCCTGGTCGTGGTTCTGCTCACGCCCTTGGCGGAGAGCTGGTTCGGGATCCAGAGTTACGCACTTGCCATCGCGATATTTCTAGTTGCGACGATCACAGACATACTTGATGGTCATCTTGCGCGAAAACGCCAACAGGTTTCCAAGTTTGGAGCACTTCTTGACCCCATCGCCGACAAGCTTCTTGTCTCGGCAGTCTTGATAGTTCTTGTAGAAAAGCACCTGGCTCCGGCGTGGGCTGTGGTGATCATTCTCGGCCGAGAGTTCGTCGTTACCGGGCTTAGATCGGTCGCGGCGACAGAAGGCATCGTGATCTCCGCCCAGGCGGTTGGAAAGGTGAAGATGTGGCTCCAGTGCATCGCGATCGTCGCACTTCTTGTGGCCGCTGCAAATTCTCCTCCGCCCGTCTCGAATTTCGGTTGGCAGTTACCCGCTGCCTTCTGGCAGGTCGCCGAAGTTCAGACCGCGTTCCAGAACCTGACGACGCTGTCGCTCACAACCAATGACTGGAAGGTCTTCGGTTACCTGGTGGGGCGCGCCTCGCTTTGGCTTGCGGTGCTCACAGCCTGCTGGTCGATGTACGGTTACTTCCGCTTTTTTTACCTTGAGAGCAAGAAAAAAGCGGCCGCTGAGGCCGCTTCCAGTGAAGTAAGTGTGTCCGGTTAGTTACTATTTCACCTCGACACGATCGCCAGTGTGGATCTCGGACGAGTTTCTGAGAACGATGGCGGTCGACGTCCTTTCCTTGACGTTGAGGATCATGACCTCGCCCACCACTCTTCTCAGAGTCGAGGGTCGCCTTGATTTCGCGTTCTCTGTGGTAACAACGGCGCCATTGCCCTCCGAACCTTTCTTGCGGGCTGCCTGATTCGAGAAATGTCCGCCTTCGTATCGGTTACTTTCGTAACCATCTTCCTTGTTGTCCAGTGTTTCCTTTTTTACATCCGGGAAGACATTACCTGTGCCAAGGGGCCTGAATACGGTCAGGACATCTCCGACGCTTACGCCATCCTCGGCTCCGAGGTCGACATAGACGATCTGGTTGACACCCAGCACCTCAGCATTATCGCGAGCCATAAAGATCCATCCCGAAGCTTTTCCGGAGGGTGAAGAGAATCTGTCGAAGGCGCCCCTGTATTCGAACATGGGGCTTTTACGCGAAGGGATTGGCTGAAGCAGATCGCCAAGAAGCAAAGACGAGCAGGAGGTCTTTACTTTTACGACGGAGACATCGCTCATGACTCTGTGAACTTCGACCGCACCCACTTCCTGAACAAAGAACCCGAGATCGTTCTTGTTGGTCCAGTCGGTGTTGACGTCCCCGCGGGGTCGCACCACTGAGTACATATCACCTTCGTTTACTCCGTTTGCGGATCCTGCATTGATGTACAGGTAGTCGCCCTGGAAGTAGACGTGCTGGTCCTTTTCGTTCTCCGCTCCGACTATTTCCGTGCTCGTCGACATCGGGCTGCTTTGCACGAAACCTGCGCAATAAAGCTCGCTGTCACCCACGACGGTCATCTCGCGCTGCATACTCTTTGCAGGCAGGACCATTGTGGCAGTATCGATCTTCTTGTTTAGATCAGCTTGTTGAGCTGTGATCGCGGTTGACGAAATCAGTGCGACCGCAAGCGCATAGATAGAACTTTTGGCGATAGTATGAATTCTCACGAGATTCTCCTTATCTTCTTGAACTCTTGGGATCCCTGCCCGTGTTTGAGGAAGCTGCCGACCGGCATTACGGTAGGACAAAAGGAATGGCCGCAGAAACGGCTATTCCTATCCTAACGTCTCGCAACAACATTCGTCAATGATTTTTTGCTTTGTTTAACGATCTCTCGTGGCGCCGTTTCCCGTCTTGAAGTTCGGCGGTCGTTTTTGTAGTCTTTTTCCTTGCCAACCTGCCTCTCAACCACATCCAAGCCGGTGTAGCTCAGTTGGTAGAGCAGTTGATTTGTAATCATCAGGTCGGGGGTTCAAGTCCCTTCACCGGCTCCATTAAAATCAGCCCAACACTATCATCTCGATTTCCGTAAGCGAGCACCGGGGCGTTGCTCTTTCAATCGGCGGTAAACAGGCGAAAGTTGTCAAGGCACTGAAGAAATACAAGCTTCATAAAAGGCTCGCCAAGATAGGACCGAAACCCAAGAGCAGGATTCCTAAGGACCTTGAGACCCAGACGTAACTCACTTCATTATCTTTACAACGAGTACGATATCGCGGCGATGGGACGCTTGCCAGCACTTGTCCTTCTCCCTCCAAGTTTTCATATGCAGGTGTCCGGAACTGCTTCCATACGCTAGTGTGGGCCCTATGTGCGGATTGATGAGCCTTGGGCGATCTGTGTCCGCGGTCATCGTATTCGATCGTGCACTTTCGGGACACTAGCACCTGACAAAGCTGGCTTGAACCAGCACAAGTGTTCGAAATCTGTCGCGATTGCGCGTTATGTTCCAGCAGCCCGATTTTTGACGGAAGTGCACGATAGAACGGAATCAGCAGATTGACATAACGGCCGGATCCTCTGCTTTTTTGCGTCTTAGAGATCAGCAGGGAAGAATTCGACTTGACAGGAAAAAGATATCAGAAGATAATTCCTGTTGAAATTGACTTTCATTATCTTGGAATTTAAGCGATGCAGCCTCAAACAGCACACCAGCTAGCTCCTTTTTTTGGCGACGACCAAAAGATCGACGTGTCAGTCGAGGAGGGCCACGCGGTCATTAAACTTTCAACGTGGGAAGAAGATCTTGGCTGGACGTGCCAGAAAACTATAAGATTGGAAGAGAATTTGGTTGAAGATCTGCATCGGGCGCTTTCCGCTGCCCGGCGTCGATTCTCGAGTTCAAGGTCTCTCGCAGATCAGGACCCCGCGAAAGTCATTGCTTTCCCTGCGGTTTCCTGATCGCTCTCCTCAATGCCGAAAACTAAAACGGGAAGCGACGATCCATCGCTTCCCGTATTTTTCTGTTTCCAGGAGTTCCTAGCTTACTTCTTTGAGCACTATCTTGTCCGATGTGATCTCAGCAACCCGATCGGAAGTTAGTCTCTCGAGTTCTTCTATGTGCAGTTGTTCGTCCGCTATATGCCCTTCCAGCCAAAACTTGGTAGGAAGATCTTTGTCGCCGCACGATCGCCAAGCCTCCATATAAGCTTCCAACGCGGCTCTCTCGAGCTCAAGCCCCTGCCTCAGCATCTTCTTAAGTTCGACCGATTGCCTTATCATCGCAGGCTCAACTGTCGGAACTCCGCCTAATGCGACGATCTTGTCCCCCAGAAAGTCCGCGTGATCCTGAGCTTCCTCGGCCATGTCCCGAAAGAAGTCCTTAAAAACCTCACGGTCCGTACCACTTATAAGGAAGCTGTGTTGGGTGTATTGGATCACAGCCGACAGCTCGAGGCTCATTGCTTTGTTCAGGTTCTCTATCAGTTCACCGTTAGACATTTCATCACCCCTCAGGTGGTTTTCCGAAACAATCAGAAGATTAGCAGACCTGGTTGACGGAGTCAACATAACTCCTTTATTTACAACATCTTAGAATTGAATTTCATTTTCATCTTCATTAGTTCGGAACCAATCCCGATCGATCGTGATGATCAGTTTGAAAAGCCGGCGCAACATGCACCGGCTTTCATAGAAGTCTGTAACTTCTGTCTGCCTTTAGGTTACGACTCCGCCATCTATCGTGATGATCTCTCCATTCATATACGAGTTCCGGTCGCTGCACATAAAGGCAGCGAACTCCGCGAGTTCGCTGGGTTGCCCAAGCCGCTTCAAAGATACCCAGCTTTCGTGAGCTCTTAGCAGCTTCTCGGGGAGAGTGTTGCCGAGATCCGTATCGAAAATCCCTGCCGCAATAGCGTTCACCGTGATCCCGAAGTTCGCGGCTTCCCTGCTGAGGCATTTGGTGAATCCGATCATCCCCGCTTTCGAGGTTGCGTAATGGACCGAGGTGGGGAGCGCCGATATCGCCCCGATCGAGGTTATGTTCAGTATCGATCCGCTTCTTTGCCGGATCATCCGTTTGTAGAATGGCTTGGTGACCGCGAAAAGGCTGTTAACGTTCGTGTCGATAACCCAGTCCCACGATCGGTCGGTAGTGGTGGCGAAGTTGTCAGCTTTGTTTACCGCCGCGTTATTCACCAGGATATCGATCCCGCCCCATTCTTCAACGAGTTCGCGAGCTATTTTCTTGAGCTCAACGCGGTCGGTTACGGATACCTTGAATGAACGGACGCGACCGCCGTACTTCCCGATATCCGCAGAGACCTGTTCCGCGAGGTCGTCCCGCGAATTGTAGTTGAATGCCACATCCGCGCCTTCGCGCGCAAATACCTTGCAAAGCGCGGCGCCAATACCCCTTGTTCCGCCGGAAACAAAGGCTCTCTTACCTTCTAGAAGCAAACTCAAATCAATATTCTCCAGGAATTCAGGAGTGTCATTTCAGAACGTCAATGTGCAAGGTTAATGAAAATGGTACATCGATACAAGTGCCCGTGAGATTCCGAAAAAGCACTGGCACGGTCATTGCGGTTTCAAGGTTGTGAGTTCCGTGCGATTCGCGGAATGAGCCCCAAAAATTCGGCATCCCGGAACGCTGTCCCTAGTCGCATCTGACATTAATTGGGAATACAGCCCTCTGTGTGCGTGACAAATTTTGTCTGCTTCAGGGCGCCCCGCTCCTAGACGCCGCAACCCGACAATTCAAGAAAGACCATGAAACATTGCAACGAAGAAAAGGGCTTCTCGTTGATAGAGCTGCTTCTTGTGGTCGTTATAGTAGCCTTGCTTGCCACAATTGCGCTTCCATCACTGCTCAAGTCGAAGAGCGCAGCTGAGAGAGCGGCCACGATCGGGACTTTGAAAGCGATACACGCAAATCAGACCGGGTTCATGTCCCACAAGGGTAGATACGCGACGCTCTCCGAGCTAAACGACTATACAGGCAAGACTCTCGGTATCGTAGCCGGCACAACGTTGATCCGAGGGAATTACACGTTCTACGGGTTTCCGACGGTGCCAGCCGACCTCAGGAACCAGTACCAGATCCTCGCTATCCGATTCAAGGACCACCGAATCATTTCGGCCTTGTCGCTACGCGAAGACGGCAGGGTCGATACGCTGATCGACGAGCTTTGAACCCAGAATTTGTCCCGCCCGCTCCTCGCCCAACCGCGGCATTGTTTACTAATCCCATACCACCATCCGTACGGAGCTTGAGCTATGCCTTCCCCGTTGATCGAAGACATCGATTTGGTTGAGCCGCTGGAGATCCAGCAGGCATTCGTTTTTTTGAGTGACGAAGTTTCGGACCTTCAGGTCGTTGACAACTTCCTTCTTGCAGTTGAGCGCAGATACCTGCAAGAGTCCGGAACTCCCTTCGATCCAAAAAGGATCAGGTCAAATCTTGCCATTCTTGAGAGTTTCTCGGGCGACATCTCTACTGAGAAGTTTGCGAGAATCGTCGCTGAGGTTCAATCCGGAATCGAAAAATGGCATGCAGCGCTTGCATCCCGGGATGAGTTCCTTCACGCATACCATCTTCGGCAATACTGTGATGAACAGGGTCCCACGATTAAACCGATCGTGTATTCCGCTCTGACTAGGTTTTACAAGAACCGCAAGCCCGATCAGGATGCTCAGAGCAAGTTCGACCTTTCGATCACTCGCCTCTTCTCAAAAAGCCCGGATCCTCCATACAGGGAGATCCTCATCGAACGCGAGGACCTTGTAGACCAGATAGCCGCTCTGTTTGAAAGCTGGGACGCCGAGGCGCCTTCGAAAAAACGTTCGTCCCATTCGTCATTGGTAAGCGCGAAGCTGGATGACTTCCAGCGAGAGGCATTATCGCTTAAAGACTATCAGGAGCTCTTCCAAAGTGATCTCTTCGACAGGCTTCGTGAGTTTAAACGCAAGCTTGGATCGCTTTACTCGCAGCCCGAGATCGCAGCTGCGGCCATAGACTGCAACATTGCCGTTGGAAATGTGTTCCACAAGCTGCTGGCGAGTGCCAATAAGACGATCAATGAAAAGGTCAACGAAGGCGTAGACCTGGCAGGAGCGTTCGTAGATGCCTCAAGAGGAGCCGAGGAGTACCTCTCCGAGATACTCGGCGATCTGAGGTCCAAGGGCGCGGATGCGTCGGAAGCGGACGAAAAGGAGCGCGCGTCGCTAGACGATATCCTTTCGCTCGTATGCGAGAGCCCGGCGACCGGCGGCAGACGGGACAAGGAGGTGCGTGAGAATGCATCCAAAACCGGTGACGCCGACAAACCCTCCAGTCCGGCTCCTTCCCTGCCTACTGCCCAGAAAAGGCTTGAGCCGTTCTTCTTTTCGCTTTCTCAACCGGAACCGGATTTTTCCGTCATAAGGAGCCACGTTATACGCTTTCCGGAAGTCAGCGACCTGAACCTGAAGGACTTCATAGGAAGGCCCGAGGATCCGAACGATCATCTTTGCAGAAACGTCCTGGGTGTCATCCTCTGGATCGAAGAGCTTTGCGAAAATGAGCTCAGCCGCCGCGGAGAGATGACTGCTTCACTGAAAGACGAGCTTCACAGGCTTCTGAGGCGGTCGGAAGAGTTTTCGGAACAGCTTGACTACCTAGTCCGCGAGAATGCTTCGGATTCCCAGAACCGGCTTCTGATAGTCTCGAACGGATTGCTAGAGTCCCGAATAAGACTGAAAAGGGGCATCGCAAGATTCACGAGACGAAATCTGGAAAAGGCCGTCGAGGCTACTCAGGAAGCCGCCGAGATCATCGAGGAGCCAGTCTCCAGAGCCCCGTTCGCGGTAGCTGTCGGAGGACCTACAAACCGCTGGCTGGTCGCGGCGACCCTGCTCGTAACACTGATCAGCGCCGGAATCTATTTCTTTGATTCGCAGATGAACCAGATGGCCCCGATCGCCGCTGATGTCGAACTCTTGGATACAAAGCGGCTCCCGAACGGAGAACATCTTTCTCAGGGATTTCAGAAAGACGGCCTAATGATGGTCACCGCAAGGGATTCCTGGCTACAGTTACCCGAGGATGAGCAGAGAAAGAACCTGAAAGACCTAAAGGAATTTCCGACGAAGGTCCCCGTTAAGACAGTGATGGTGACGGACACGAACGGCCGCATGCTCGGCGACATGTCGGGCGAAGAAGCAAGGATCCTCGGAAGAGTACAGATCGCGGACGCGGCAGAATCGAAAGGTGACGACGCCAGGGACTCCGCAGAAGAGTCCGTTGATTCAGCTGTAGAACCAGACTCCCAGTAAATAGAGGATTAAATCGATCAGACCCTCTGGCGGGCCGCTGCCCCCAGTGTCTTTGTCTGCACCTGCATAGGAGGAAGGAGTGCGGTGATCTCGTTTACGATCATCTCGGTGGAGTTGGGCATTGCGAGGTTTGCCACCGCGGTCTTCATCTCGAGATACTTGTGATCGTCCTCTACAAGATTTCTGACTATCGGCACGATATCGGAAGTCTTATTCAGCATCACGCAGGCGCCCCGGCGTGAGACCAGATCGACCGTTCCGGCTTCCTGCGGCATCGGCGGTGTCGTGGCGTCGGCGATTATCGGAAGGTTGCAGGCGACGGCTTCAAATGTCGTGAGGCCTCCGAGCTTTGAAACCATTACGTTTGCAGCCTGCATAAGTCTTTCGACCTCTTCAGAATACCCTATCACCTTTACAGGGAACCTCGCGTTCTTCGCGACTTCCTCCGCCTTTGACTTCAGTTCGTCGTTCTTTCCAGCAAGGAAGATCGCCTGAACATCGATCTCGCCGGCGATGAGTTCTCGAAGGATCTTCAGCATCTTCACGCCGCCGACATAACCGGCGTTAACGAAAACCGTGAACTTGTCTTCGTCCAGTCCGTACGCAGATCTCGCCGCTTTCGCATCCTTTTCATCGGCCGGCCTGAACTCGGGCCTTATAGGCATTCCGGATATCTTGATCTTTGCAGGATCCACCCCGTAATCGACCAACTGCCGTTTGGCTTCTCCGTTTGCGACAAGGTATAGCGAAACGTCGTCACAAGCCCAGCCCTTCCAGAATCCGTAGCAGGGGTCTGTGACGACCGTTACGAGCGGAACCTGGTCTTTCAAATTCAATTCACGCAAAATGCGCGCAAAAATATGCTGTGTGAGCGGGTGAACGCTGACGACAATATGAGGACACCATTTCTCAAACTGATCACGTAGATAACCTATACACCTGTTCAAGAAGAATGGCTGAGTCTCCGGACGAAGCTTGTTGACCGTCCAGTACAGGTACTTCATCCAGTGCTGGCGGTTTATCAGGATCCAGTTGTAGATCCTGACCAGCTTGTCAGTTATGTGATGGGAGTCCTCAACGGCCCGGATCACGCGTACAGCGGCCGATTCACCGTGCCAGAACTTGCTGAAGCCATTTGCAAGGGCTTCAGCTGCTGAACGGTGTCCCCCGCCGGTATCCGACGAGATGATCAGGACCTTTGGTGTCGGCTGCTGCATACGCTCAAGCTTTTACGGCTACGCCGTGGGCGGGAGCATTCTGCTCGAGTTTCTTGCTTGCTTTTTTCATCTGCCTCTCGAGCTTCTTGATCTTGACAAGATGGCCCGGATTGAACGGCAGGCTGGGATAGTAACAGTTGCTCTCGTGAGTACAGTGACATCCGTTCTCGGCCTTTGCACGTCGGGCAACCATCGCAGGGGACCTCCAGGCTCTCTGAAAGTCCCATTCAAAATCGCGTAGGTTCCCGGTCGAATCAAGGTTCTCGCAGGAAGAGATCGTTCCTTCGTCGTAGATCACAGCCCCTGCGGAACCGGCGTAACAGGTAAGCTGAGCCTCTCCGGTCTCTTTCGTCTTTGAGATCAGATCGTGCATGTAAATATCCACGGCCGCCTTAAAGAACCCGGAACTGCCTCCGTAATTGTTCTTCAGGGCCGCGTTGCGGACGTCGTCAAGTATCATCTTCGAGAGACGAGCGTACCTTTCGTGGTCGAACTCCAGTTCTTCAGGATCGTTCGAAGGAGGCCTGATGTAGTTGATGTTCACCTTGTCCGGCTTCAGGTCATATTTGAGGAAGTCGTACCAGTCAAAGATCGTGTCCTGGTTCGATTTCATCACGCACGTGCAGGTTTGAATATCCAGATTCGGGTATTCCTTTTTCATCTCCTGCAGGGTTCGCGCAGTATGGATCGCCTTGTCCCAGCTGCCGGGCTTTTGCCGTATCTTCTCGTGTGCTTCCTTAAGGCCGTCAATGCCGAGCGCGATCGTGACATGCAGGTTAGGATTCTCTTCAAGGATACGGGTCACGTCGGGAAAGATCCGGGGATGGATCTGCCCGTTTGACATAAGGTACACCGATTCAAGCTTGTTATTACGATAAAAGGCGTTGCAGATCTCGGGGAGGTCTTTCCGTGTGAACGGTTCGCCGCCTGCAAGCACGAGCACCCCGAGGTTTCCGCCAAGAGTTTCCGAGATCCTCTCGATCTCTTCCGTCTTCATCTGCAGCTTTTTCCGAGGCCTGTCATTCAGCTCATCTGTAAAGAAGCAGTGGGTGCACCTCATATCACAGACCGAGGTCACGAGTATGTTAAGGAAGACCGGGGAGATCGTCTGACCCACCGCCATCTTCGCGTATCTCTTGAAAATTTCCTTTGTAGTAAAATCCATCTTTTAAGCCTGCTAAATTACTTCAGTCAAAGATGTAATCGTACCGTACGACGCCGATGTAGAGCAAGGACATCGTATCGGTTAGAATTGACCTATGTTCCGCAGAGTCTATCTGGATAATGCCGCTACCACACCTGTCGATCCCCGGGTCAAAGAGGCCGTGTTGCCGTACCTGACAGACAGATTCGGAAATGCGTCCAGTATCCACTTCTACGGTCAGGAAGCTCGATCCGCCGTCGACAAAGCCCGGCATCAGGTTGCCGATCTTTTAGGTGCTCGCCCCAACGAATTGATATTTACATCAGGGGGCACCGAATCCAACAACCTGGCTATCAAGGGAGTCGTCCGCGCCAACAGACGACACGGCGATCACATAGTCACGTCGTCGATAGAACATCCGGCTGTCGGTACTGTCTGCGGTTCTCTCGAAGAATACGGCCGCCGGGTCAGCATCGTTCCGGTCGAGCCTGCGGGCGTCGTGTCTCCGGAAAAGATCGCGGCTGCGATAACGGATGAGACAGTGCTGGTTTCCGTAATGCTAGTGAACAACGAGATAGGTACGGTCCAGCCGGTCAGGGAGATCGCCGAGATTATTAAAGAGCGAAGGACGTCGGGTCAAAAGATCTGGCTTCACACCGATGCTGTCCAGGCCGTTGGGAAGATCCCCTTTTCGATTGAAGAAGTTGGATGCGACCTCCTTTCGCTCTCGGGCCACAAGATCTATGGTCCAAAAGGCATCGGAGCTTTGTATGTCAGGCGCGGAGTCAGGATCGAGTCCCAGAATCTCGGAGGGCATCAGGAACGCGAGAGGCGGGGCGGAACCGAGAACGTAGCCTTTGTCGCCGGGCTTGGTACCGCTTGCGAGGTCGCAAGGCAGGAAAGCGGCGAGAATGCTGAAAGAGCCGAAAAACTAAGGGACTCGTTTGAAGCGCACATCCTCGAGTCCGTCCCGGATGTTGTGATCAACGGTATCGAGGGTCCGAGATCGCCTTACATCTCAAACGTTTCTTTCAAAGGCATCGCAGGCGAAGGGCTTCTCATAAATCTGGATATGTCGGGAGTCGCGGTCTCGACCGGCTCTGCCTGTTCTTCCGGAAATGTCGAGCCCTCGCACGTCATCGTTGCTTTGGGAGTCGGCGACGAGACGGCGAGGGGCTCTGTCCGGTTCAGCTTCGGCAAGGACAACACTGAGGAGGATGTGAATTACGTCCTTGGATTGTTGCCGAAAGCGGTTGAGAACCTTCGAAGACTGTCTCCGCAGTACCAATCCGCTTCCGGCACTTAAGTGTGAAGTGGTGAGGACCACACTTAAGGGTTTTGCGAGTCAAACGCTTGCCTGAAAGTGAGAGAAGATCCTTTCGGCCATTTACGAAATACCTCGCAAGCTATAAGAAAATTGATCATCGAGTGGGAGACCGCGGGCCCAAAAGGTCGAAAAAGGCCCGGGCTATCAATGACCTCATCTCTTATGCTGACAATGATAGAGAACTGCTTAAAACAAGTCTTTAACTGATCTGAATTGTTATGAATTATTCTGAATCCCCAAGAAATAGGGGTCTTTTGTGCATATAATTGGAACGCGTTCGAATGGTCCCCGAAACGAACGGAGGTGCCGACAAAAATGGATGGCTCAAGAACCGATCCGGCCGATGCGGCTTCCGAAATCTACAAGTTTGGAAAGTACTACCTCAATCCTGCAGAAAGACGGCTCGCCCACGACGGAAATTTCATCGACATAAAACCGAGGACCTTTGAGGTCCTGGTTTATCTGGTCTCCAATTCCGGACTGACGGTCACAAAGGACGAGATTTTGAATGTCGTCTGGGAAGGCAGTTTTGTAGAGGAAAGCAACCTCGCCGTGCATATCTCACGGATCAGAAAGATCTTCGAGACCACCGGCGCCGAAGGATATATCCAAACACTTTCCGGCTCCGGCTATCAGTTTGTCGAACCAATAGAAACCGTCGAATCAGAAGAATGGAAAAAGGCGGTTTCCGGCGCTACTCCTCTTGTCGACCCCTACGGCCTTGATGAGAACCGAGAGTCGATCGCTGTGATGCCGTTGTTCAATGAGAACGGCGACAAAGACATCGACTATCTGGCCGACGGAATGACTGAGGCGTTGATCAACAATCTTTCCTGCAGACCTGACCTCAGAGTCATCGCGCGGAATACGGTATTTAAATTCAAGGATGAACACATAGACGTTGTTGAGGTCGGAAAACGGCTCAATGTTTCGAATGTGCTTACAGGACGTATTAGGATCGCGAACGACGACATATCCTTATCTGTCGAGCTTTCGAAAGCTGAAGACGGCTCCCAGCTATGGGGGGAGAAGTTTGAGCGTGATTTTTCGGAGATATTTGAGATGCAGGACAGCATCACGAATTCAATCTGCGAAAAATTGAATGCAGAGATCGATCGCGCCGCACGACGGTTCCCCAGCCAGAAACACACTAAGAACACTGAGTCCTACCGTTTGTACCTGAAGGGCAGATACTTTGTAAACAACCGCCGATCAAAATTGGATTTGGACAAGGCCGAGAACTTGTTTCAGACATCAATAGCATTGGACCCAGCTTTCGCACCAGGATACGTGGAACTTGCGAATTGTCTTAGGGTCCAGTTTCTTTACCAAAAGATTCTAAAGCAAGATGCAGAAGAGAGGATACTTCAGTTGTTGGAGAATGCTTCACAGATAGACGCGAATTTTGCGGATCTTTTCGTCGTAAAAGGCTACTTTGAGATGTTTCTTCGGTTCAATTTTGATAAGGCCGAGATTCTCTTTCAGAAAGCAATTGCAATCAATCCAGGTTCAGCCACCGCATACAATCAATTGGCAAGGTTACACATTTACAGAGGTGCTACAAAAGACGGCCTCAACATGGCGAGTGAGAGCGCACGATTGGATCCGGTCTCTTATTCTAACGACAAGAGCCTTGCAAAGATCTTCTTGATGACCAATCAATTTCAGAACGCAATCTTACGCCTGGAGGAGTGTCTCGAACTAGCTCCAAATGACTTTGAAGCGATGGTTTTAATGGGTTTCGCGCTCACTGAGAAAGGGAATCACAAGGAAGCGCTGGAATTCTATGAGAATGCTCTGGCAATTCAATATCACCACGAGACGATTGCAATGAGATCCTACACATACGGACGAATGGGTAGAAAAAAGAAGGCCTTAGAGGGGATCAGGAACCTTGAAGCTGCAGCTTTGGAAGAGTTTGTTCCGAGCTCCTTCATCGCAGTAGCCTATTCCGGACTCGGCAGAACGGAGAAAGTGATTCAGTACCTTGAATTAGCTTATGAGGAGAAGTACATAGACCTCGCGGCGTTGAGGGTAGATCCAAGATGGAAATCCGTTAGAAATCACCAGAAGTTTAAAGATTTGCTGTCGAAAATTGGGATCTAAACGATTGCGCTCAGAAACCGTGGTGCTATCGCTGGAAGTTCCCGGGCCGCAACTCCGGGAAGCCAAGGTAAGCAGAAAATACGAAGGGCTACCCTGCTCGGGTAGCCCGACTTTGTGGGAGATGGTCAAAGGGTGAGAATTTTACTCGGTACTTACTTGTCCCCAGTGGGCAAATGGCCGCAAATTTCTGACTTGCCCTCGGCTAGATTAACGATTACGCCGGTGACGTTCACGATAACGCCGGTGAAGTTCACGATCACTCCAGTGAGATTTACGATAACGCCCTTTAATTCGTCCGTCGTTCCCGGCTTCGTTTCAACACATTGAGTTTCCGCATCCTGACCACTTAGATTAACGATGACGCCAGTGCTAGCGCTTACTGAACTTACCGAAATAACTGCTCCCAAAAGAACTGCTGCGATGACCTTCTTAATTGTATTCATGATTCTCCTCTCCAAATTCGATTTTCTTTAATCCACTTGCCCTATTCGTTTTCAATACTTGTGCCAATACGGACCAAATCACAAAGTCTACTGATAAGACATTGATGCTAAAAGGTTTATCGGAACGATATGGAAGATGAAAACTAACGGAAACCGAAGTAACAAGTTGATACTAGCGGTAACGCTTTTAAAACTAGTGGCAAGCTAAACTCTGCGTTTCTTAGGACTTAAGGGAAAAAATGAGTTGTTACATTAGTACCCAGTGGATACTTCTTATACATGCAGGCGAGTGATGTGACGGAAGGTCGCCTGCATCGGCTTTCTTAATCGACAGAGTGATTCTTTTCTTCGGAAAAAACTTGCAACTCGCTTGTAAATAAAAGCTCTAGCCTTTCTTACAAGCAATTTGTTATTCTTTAGTTGTAGGTATCCCACAATACCTAGTTCATTCCTGCTCTCACTAGATACTCAACTCGGCATTAATCAGGCTCTTCTACCCCAGATGAATCAACAGAGGCTATTCAACATTTACGTATACGTTGTAAGTGTCTTCGGACTAGCATCTATCATTTTTGCGGTTGCAAACTTGGATACCTCTGGTCTCAACACCAGTACTCTAATTTTAATCTTAGGGGCTTTACTGATCACCTCAAGGCTTACCCTCTCATTGCCTCGGTCAAACTCGCATTTGAGTTTTTCCGATACGATGATCTTCTTTTCCTTTCTGTTCTTCAGTGGGGAACTCGCCATCCTGCTAGCTGTCCTTGAGATTTCGATTAGCTGCTTCTTCCTAAAGACTAAGGGGGTTGTTTTTGAGCGAAATGCGCTGGTTTTCAACGTATTCAGTGTTGCGATGGGCACGGCAGGAACGCTCTTGGTTTGGCGATCGCTTCCGTTTCTAGGATTAACAAATGACTACCTCACCACCCCGAACCTAATAACGTCTTTAGGCATTCTCGCTTTTGCACAGTTTGCGTTCATAAGTACACTTGCAGCCGGATACTACTCACTGAAACGCGCTGCAAGTTTCTGGAAAACCTGGAAAATAGAAGGGTTCTCAATCTCGATGACCCAGATAGCTGGGGCCGGCCTCGCGGGGGTCGCGTATAAACTGATCAGCTACAGTGATCTAGTTACGATTGGCGTGTCATTGCTTGTATTGGGGATCGCGTACTTGAATTATCGACAGCTTCTGCGAGATATCAACGAATCGATTGACCAGGCAGAAAAAGCGGAACGGGACAAGACAGAGATCGCAAGGGCGAAAGCCGAAGAGGTTGAAGAACACGCCAAGCAGCTCAAACTCCTGCTCGAAAAAGAAGAGGACATCAGTCGTGACCTGCGGCAGAGCAAACAGGACCTGGAATATGCAGCTTTTCACGACAACCTGACCGACCTTCCGAACCGAGCGTACCTAATTGAAAGACTCAACCTCCTTCTGCAGCTCGGCCCTGAAGTCGCGAAACGGTACTACGTCCTTTTTCTGGACCTTTCAAGATTCAAGAATATCAACGACAGCCTCGGGCATACGGTTGGGGACGAGGTGCTGCGAGTCGTCGCTTTGCGTCTGCGCAGATGCCTTCGTGATGAAGACACGATCGCACGCCTCGGCGGGGACGAGTTCGCAATCATCCTCAACGACCTTTCGTCGCTCCAAGAAGCAAAATCATACGCATACCAGATCTACGATCACCTGACCCAGCCTTATGTGATCCACGGCAACAAGATCTTTTCCGACCTTTTCATCGGGATCGCGCCCTTCGACTACGAGCAGCTAAAGCCGGAAGACATCCTCCGCGACGCTGATATCGCAATGCACAGCGCGAAGGAAGAGAATGTGAGCGTCGCCGTGTTCGACAAGGACGTGCGTTCAAAATACCTGGAGCATATAAGGCTGGAAGGCGACCTGAGATACGCGATTGAACGCGAAGAACTGGCACTGAATTACCAGCCTCTTATTTCGCTGAAAGGTGGTGAGATCGTGGGGTTTGAAGCGCTGCTCCGCTGGTATCATTCCGAACTAGGGTTCATTTCGCCTGGAGTGTTCATCCCGATCAGTGAGGACACTGGATCTGTCATACCCATCACGAAGTGGGTACTTGCGGAGGCGTGTAATCAGCTGCAGGAATGGCGAGAAAGATCGGAAGTCTTTCGGGACCTTACGGTCAGCGTCAATATCTCCGGGCGTCACCTCGCCGATCGCTCACTGGTGACCGACATAGAAGAAGCGCTCGAGATATCGGGTCTTCCCGCTACCCATCTCAAGCTTGAGATAACGGAGTCGACCGCGATGGAAAACGCAGAGCGTTCTATCGAAACTCTGAACGAGGTATCCAACATGGGCGTAAAGCTCAGCATTGACGACTTCGGGACAGGCTATTCTTCCTTGAGCTATCTGCACAGGCTTCCGTTCGACACCCTAAAGATCGATCGCTCGTTCGTTCTGAACGTCGGAGAAAACGGTGAAGATTCGGGCATTCTTCAGACGATCGTGTCTTTGACCAAGACGCTTAAAAAAGAAGTCGTGGCCGAAGGTATCGAGACTGAGAAGCAGCTGGAGCTGCTGCGGGACCTGGGATGCGAATACGGTCAGGGTTATCTGTTCTCGAAACCTCTGCCGGGAGATGAGATTGAGACGCTGCTCTACCAGAAGACCTCCTTCCTTCCCTTCGCTGACCAGTCTTCCTCAAGCGATTCGTTCGAGCAGCCGGCTACCGAAGTTCCACATAGATACGCTTAGATTCACTCTTCAGCGACCATCGTTCGAGCGCCGATCGCGGCGCCTTTAGTTTTTTAAAGAGCGCCCCCCGTAGTAACATATGGACAAACATTTTTCAGGAGGTCCTTATGTCACTTAGGCTCCGCGGCATTTTCCCCGCGTTTCTAGTTCTGACCCTGCTTGTCCAGGGCATCATCGCACAGCAGTCTTTTGATTATCCAAAGTCGAAGAAGGTCGATCAGGTCGATGACTACCACGGCACAAAGGTAGCCGATCCTTATCGCTGGCTGGAAGACCCGGATTCTTCGGATTCAAGGTCCTGGATCGAGGCCCAGAACAAGTTGACGTTCTCTTACCTCAAGCAGCTACCACAAAGGAAAGCGCTCGAGGAACGGCTTACGGAACTTTGGAACTACGAACGCTACTCGGCGCCGTTCAAGGAAGGCGGAAAGTACTTCTACTTTAAGAATGACGGCCTCCAGAATCAGAGCGTTCTGTACGTGGCTGAATCACCCGACGATCCCGGGCGTGTCCTGCTTGACCCGAACAAGTTTTCGAAGGACGGAACCATCGCGCTCAGCGGACTTTCGATCACCGAAGACGGAAAGACGCTTGCTTACGGGATTTCGAAGGGCGGATCGGACTGGCGCGAATTCAAGTTCATGGATATCGACAGCGGTCGCGAGTTGCCTGATCACCTTCGGCACATCAAGTTCTCCGGAGTTTCGTGGACAAAGGACGGAAAGGGAGTCTATTACAGCCGGTTCCCGGAGCCGAACGAGGATACAAAACTTGAAGACGCGAATTTCCACCGCAAGCTTTATTACCATGAGCTGGGAACGGCACAGTCGGAGGACAAGCTTATCTACGAGCGCCCGGACGATCCCAAGCTCGGGATAAGCGGTTTCGTGACCGACGACGGCGAGTGGCTTTTGATCTACCTCAGCGACGGTACTTCCCGCAAGAACCAGGTCTACTATCAAAGCCTGACATTGAAAGACGCCCCTATCGTTCCGCTCATTGACAAGTTCGAGAATCAGTTTTCGTACATCGGGAACGACGGAGCGGTTTTCTATTTTGAAACGGACAAAGACGCACCGCTCGGCCGCGTGGTTTCCGTCAATCTTCTTGCACGCACGAGAGTCTGGAACGAAGTGATTCCTCAAGCAGAGGAGACCCTCAGGGGTATCTCGTTCATCAACAACCAATTCGTCGCCAACTACCTCAAGGACGCTTACACGCAGATCAAGATCTTTAACAAAGACGGCAGTTTCGTACGCAACGTCGAACTACCGGGAATCGGTTCGGCAGGTGGGTTCGGAGGCAAGAAGGACGATTCGGAGACTTTCTACACCTTCTCAAGCTACAACGCGCCGCCAACGATCTACCGGTACGATATGAAGTCCGGGAAAAGTACGCTTTTCCGCCGCGCCGAAGTGGATTTTGATCCTGACGCTTTCGAGGTCAAGCAGGTGTTCTACCCCAGCAAGGACGGAACCAAGATCCCGATGTTCATCGTGCACAAGAAAGGCATCAAGCTGGATGGAACCAATCCGACACTTCTTTACGGGTACGGAGGATTCAACATCCCGATGACGCCCGGGTTCAGCACTTCAAGGCTTGTATGGCTTGAAATGGGAGGCGTTTATGCGGTCGCAAACCTGCGAGGCGGAGGCGAGTACGGCGAAAAGTGGCATCAGGCCGGTACCAAGCTGAAGAAGCAGAATGTTTTTGACGACTTCATCTCTGCTGCCGAGTACTTGATCGAGAATGACTACACCTCATCGGACAAGCTCGCAATTCAGGGCGGCTCGAACGGCGGCCTGCTTGTAGGCGCGGTACTCAATCAAAGGCCGGACCTGTTCGGCGCCGCTCTGCCGGCGGTCGGTGTTATGGACATGCTTCGGTTCCACAAGTTCACGATCGGCTGGGCGTGGGTCTCCGATTACGGATCTTCCGAGAATCCCGAAGAGTTTAAGGCGCTTTATGCTTACTCTCCGATTCATAACATAAAGAAGGGTACCGAGTATCCGGCCGTGCTTATCACAACTGCGGATCACGACGATCGCGTTGTCCCCGCGCACAGCTTTAAGTACGCGGCGACGATCCAGGAAGCGCAGGCGGGCGATGCTCCGGTCCTTATACGCATCGAGACCGATGCGGGACACGGAGCCGGAAAGCCGACCTCGAAGATCATCGAGGAACTTGCCGATACGTATGCATTCCTGATGCACAACCTCGGCGTGGAGTGATTCGTAATCGTGAACTATACGAGAGGCTGTCTGAAAAGGCGGCCTTTTTTTGTTGGTTTCCAGGAGCTTTTTGAACTGTTTGCTAGTTACTCCCGACGTGAAACTCGCAGAAGTCGGTCGGCTCGGTCCCTACCTTGAACTTCCTTACTTTTCTTTCAGGGCAATTCGCTGTCGCCCTTTTACCGGAAAGCGGACACAGAACTATTGGCACTTCTCCGCCAACCGCCTGAGGCTGACCTCGTGCGGGTTCCGGCTCTGACTCCTCTTCTGCTTGTTCCCAGGTAGTGAATGGCGTCGGAGAAGCATTTGGGTCGATTCCGTCTGGAAATTCGGAATCGTAGTCATCCTTCAACATTCGATTCGGGACCGTTCCTACGATAAATAGCTCAACCCGCCTGAATTCCTTCGGAATGTCGGTGACGTAAATCTCAGAGTTCAAATCGGGCGGCAAAGTATTTACCAAGTCAGGATCTACCGGGTAAGCGGGAGTAGGAGTAGGGGTCGGCTCGGCAGCTTCGCCGTCAGGGCCAAGTTCGCGGATGAGGGCTCCGGTCCTGATGTCGATCTCAGCCTTCCGGATCCCGCCGGGTTCCTGCCAGTCGCCGTACCATTCCGGATGAAGCCTCAATGCTTCTTTCATGAACTCCGCCCAGATCGGCATCGCCGAATCCGAGCCGTCAATTCTCAGGTCAGAGCCGTCGTCAAATCCCACATACACCGCGACAAGGATCTCCGGAGTAAAACCCACGAACCAGCCGTCTCGCGAAGTACCCGTCTTGCCCGCAAAGCCTTTCTTGGCTTTCTCGTTCCTGATGCCCCACGCAGAAAGCCCGGCAGCTGTCCCGCGATTGACGACGTCCTTCATCATGTCTACAAGGACGTATGAAACATCCGGCCGTAGAACGTTTCTCTTTTGACCGACCGGTGCCGCAATTGTCTTTCCGTCGCCGGTAGCGATCCGGTTGATCGCGATCGGCTCGACGACATCGCCCAAATTCGCGAACATCGTATACGCCTCCGCCATCTGCAGGGGCGTGGCTTCGGCGGTTCCGAGTGCCATCGAAGGATAAGCCCGATCCACCTTCGGAAGTCCCGCTTTTCTGGCAAGGTTCATTACGGTCCCAACGTTCAGCTCCATCGCGATATCAACGGTGATCACGTTCTTGCTCTTCACAAGCGCATCGCGGAGAGTCAACTCCTTGTTGGAGAAATAATCACCATAGTTGTCCGGCGAGTAGGAATCCTGATTAAAAGTGAATACCTTCTTTTCGTCCTTGAACACGCTTGCCGGAGTGAGCACCCTGGAATTCGGTAGATAGGCCGTATTTATGGCAGATGCGTAGACGAACGGTTTAAAGACCGACCCGGGCTGACGCATCGCATCGGCGGCGCGATTGAATTGATTGTCGGCATAGTCCTTACCGCCGATCATCGCCACGATCTCACCCGTTTTCGGACGCAGAGCCACCAGCGCGCCGTTCAGGTTCTTTTTCCTGTCGTCCTTGTAGTATTTCTCGAGCTTCGAAAGCTGCTTTGTCAGCGCCCCGTGTGCGATCTTCTGGAGATCGGGGTCAATGCTCGTAAATACACGGAGATGCTGCAGGGCGTCAGGATCATTGACGACCTTTGGCAACTGCTCTACAGCGTATTGGGCAAAGTACTCCATTCCCTGCTGATCGACCCGCGCCGCAGGTTTTGTAACGCTTAGCGGAGACTCTTTTGCTGCTTTTGCATGGGAAGCCGAGATCTCACCCGCTTCAAGCATCGACTGGATGACCTGGTTGCGTCGCTCCTTGGCTTTTTTCGGTTCCTTATACGGCTGGTATCTGTTTGGACTTCTGATTATCCCGGCGATGAATGCCGATTCTGGGAGACTCAGTGAGGAGACGTCCTTACCGAAATAGACCTTCGACGCTTCCCCGACACCGTAGATCGAGACGCCGTTGTCCTGTCCGAGATAGATCTGGTTGGCGTACAGCTCAAATATCTCCTCTTTCGTAAGCCGTGTCTCGAGAATGATCGACATGTACGCCTCGCGGGCCTTTCGTTCCCACGTCCTTTCGGGCGTCAAGAACAAGTTCTTTACAAGTTGCTGCGTGATCGACGATCCTCCCTGGTTCTCGATCGGAGCGTTGCTGTCCTCGCCGTCGTACCTTGCCCAAAGTGCACGCGCGATCCCGCGGAAATTCACGCCCCAGTGATCGAAGAACCCGCGGTCCTCTGTTACCGTAATCGCCTTTATGAGATTGGGGGGGAGATCCTTGAACGTCACTACCTTCCTTTGGCCGTCGCCTTCCCTTGCCACAGCGCTTAGGAGTTTTGGTTCCAGCGCGGTCTTTGCAAGTTCATCGCCGGATCTCTTGTCCGTGATCTTCTCGACCTTCTCGCCCTTTTTGTCGAAGAGCACGTCGATCGTGCGGAACTCCACTTTACCGTCATGGACCGCGGTGACCCCCGGTTCGATCGACAGCTTGCTTCCGTTGATTTCGTACTTGCTTCTGAGAGGGTCAGCCTTGTCGTTTGCTGCTGCGTACCCGGCAGAGCGGAGGTAATCGATGAGCTCGTCGTCGGTGATCGATTCGCCTTTTCGAATCGTCTTGGGTGCCGAGTAGATCCCCGCGTTGCGGGTAAACACGTCTCCGGCGAGCATTCTGTTAATCTTGTCTGAGAACTCGAACCAAAAGTACGACGCCACGAGAAAAACACCGAGCAATGAGAACGCAACTATCGCAAACGTAACAGGGTTGAAGATCAGCCGGAGGATCCTTCTGAACAAAGTCGGTTTTGGAGCCTCGAACTTGCGTACACGCCGGCCGGAACGGCTCGATGCCGCTTTACGCAGGCTTTGTCCCCTGTTTCTGGCTTTCCCGTATTGTGGCATTATGGAACTTCGATTAGAGTTGGGGAGGTCCGACTGTCCGCCGGAAGTGCTCCGCGGGTTTGTTCCCGGATCGGCACACCATTAAATTCTAAATATTTTGCGGATTCTAGTCTAGTTGTTTCAGACGCCCGGATGCCCGCAGGTGCCTCAAAGCCGCGCCGTGCGTTTGCTTCGGCTCGTACGCGAGTAGTGCCTCGTCTCGAAGATACTGGTCGTTTCGTGAACTCCGGAGCTGAAGAAACTGGTCGTGCGAAGCGCTCCGCAGGAAAGACGGCGGTATGATGTTCCATCCTTCCGGCGATACAAGGATCGCGGAAGGGGATCTCCTGATAGTTACAGGAAGGGCCGGGTCTATGCAGAGATTTGTGAATGTAATCCCGGAAACGAAGATCGGATAGGTTTCTCAGATGAAATTCCTCGTCACAGGCGGAAGCGGTTACTTGGGAAATCATATACTGCGTCATTTTGACGCCGACGATTTCTCACGTCGCTCAAACCGAGACCTTCTAAACCTCTACGATACAAAGGCGGTCGGCGAGTATGATGTCGTCATTCACCTGGCCGCGCACCTCGACAAAGCACCGGAAGCAGCGGACGAGGTCTTTCTTACTAACGTCGACGGAACCGTGAATGTGCTGAAGAGCGTAAAGGAAGGCGCCGTCTTCATCTTTGCTTCGACAAAGGACGTCTACGGCCGTTTTGCAGACAATTTCCGTCTGGTCCCGGAGTCTTGTTCGACGCAGTATGCGGGACAAACCGCGCTTGAGTGGTCGAAGCTCGTTGCTGAACGATACGTGGAGTTTTACGCAAACCAGAGAAATTTCCGATCCTGCATCTTCAGGCTCTCAACGGTATACGCACCGCCTTCCGAAGGAAACACACCCGGTTTCCCGGGTCACTACGCCGAATCCATCGACAAAGGCGAATCGATACGTTTGCCAGGTTCGGGCTCAGCAGTGAGGGACCTTTTGCACGTTGATGATCTCTCGTCCGCCTGCAACGCTTTTATTGATTCGGTCGTACGCCACGGCCTCTACAATCTCGGAGGCGGGCCGGAGAACGCCCTTTCGCTGAGAGAACTGGTCTCGGAGCTAGAGAAGGCGTCGGGGTATCAGGCATCACTGAATGAGGATGATCCGCTGCCGGAACCTGTACCCGCGCGATACGTGTCGGACCTTTCGCTTGTCGAACAAGAGATTGACTGGTCACCGTCTGTGGATCTCAAAGAAGGTCTCAGGACCTTGTTCTCAAGAGGTATCGAATACTCTCTTCCGGAATGAAGTTGTTGATAAGAGGTACAAACTGGATCGGCGATTCTGTCATGTCGATCCCCGGTATCCGGCTATTGCGGGCCGCCATCCCGGAAGCCGAGATAACACTTGCGACGCCTGGCTGGGCACGCGGGATATTCGAAGACGCGGATTTTATTGAGCGATCGATCGAGATCGACACAGAAAGCAGTTCGCCTACGGCGGTCAGGAAGCGTTCAAAACTGATCTCCGGACGCGAATTTGATATCGGCCTTCTATTCACGAACTCGTTTAGTTCGGCTCTTGAATTGCGAATGGCGGGAATCCCAAGGAGGTTTGGTTATTCCGGCGAGGCGCGCGGCTTTTTGCTGACCGATTCGATCGCCAAACCAGCCTGGCGGGGAGAAAGGCACGAGGTCTATTACTATCTTGAGATCGCTCAATGTCTGATCTCTGCACTTGGCCGCGAGATTCCTGACATCGAGCCCGACGTGTCGGTTTCTGTTTCGGATGCAAGACGCGCAAGGGCGCGAGAAACACTCAAGAAAGCCGGTGCGGAGGTAGGAAAGCGGATCGTTGTCATCGGGGCCGGTTCTCAGAATTCCCGTGCCAAGCGCTGGATGCCCGAACGGTTTGCAGAAGTCGCGGACGAACTGATCGAAACAGAACGGTTCGAAGCGGTTTTGATCGGTTCTGAAGGAGACAGGCCTATATCGGATCAAGTCTCGGGAATGATGAAAAGCCGAGTGACAGACCTGACCGGAGAGACCGACCTGGATGAGGCTGTGGCGATCATTGGGGAAGCGGACCTACTGATCTCGAACGATATGGGCCTTGCTCATATCGCCTCAGCGGTTTCGACGCCTGTGGTCACTATCTTTGGCCCGACGAACCACCTAACGACCGCCCCCTGGAAAGGAGATGTAGTCCGTGAGCCGGTCGATTGCTCGCCCTGCATGCTTCGGGATTGCCCGATCGATCATCGGTGCATGACTCGCGTCAGCACGGATATGGTGATGGAAGCTGCGTTGAATGTACTGAGAAAAGACTGACGAGTATGGGAGAAAAGAAAAAGGCGGTTTTCTTTGACCGCGACGGAACGCTGATCGAGGAGGTCGATTTTCTCGCGACAGTCGAGGAAACGAATCTGTTTCCGTATACGATCGAGGCGCTCGGCCTTCTTAAAGTCGCCGGGTTCTCGTTCGTGGTCGTTACAAATCAGTCCGGGATCGCGAGGGGATATTTTGACGCCAACGCAGTAAACGCCATTCACGAAAAAATTCGCCGTGAACTGGAAGCATCGGGCATCGAGATCGAGTCGTTCCATTTCTGCCCGCATCTTCCGGATGCCGGCTGCGAGTGCCGAAAACCGAATACGGGAATGATCCGGCAAGCAATGGAAGTTCACGAATACGACCTGAAACAATGCTGGATGATCGGCGACAAAGAACTGGACATCGGGCTGGGAAAAAACGCGGGAACACGCACAGCGCTTGTAAGAACCGGATATGGAAGCTCGATCGAGGACGGAATGTCGGCCAAGCCTGACATCGTAGCAGACGATCTTCTGGAAGCTGCGAAGATGATCGTTGGAGTTAAGAACAAAACGGTGGGCTGAAGACCACGGCTAAGAGTATGTGATCGCTACCCGATCGCACATTCGAATCCCACCCATAAATGGGCGGGCTAAACGGTTTGGCGCTTCGCGATTTCAAATTTCAAATTCCAGATTCCGAATTAAATCCAAATCACCGCAAAGCGGGCAAGCCTGCCGCTAAACCCTCTTTGAACTTTGAAGATTGAACTTTGAACTAATCTCGGAACTCGGAACTTGAAACTCTGAACTTTTCAGCCGTGCTTCGAACGACTTTTGCAGCGTAAGCGCTGCGCTAAACGATCGTGGCTATTTCTTGTCTCGGAACCTGGAACTTGGAGCTAGGAACCCTCTATACGGCCAAAATCATCCTCGATCCGTTCGATATCGTCCTCGCCGAAATAGGTGCCGGTCTGGGTCTCGATAAATACGAGAGTTTGCCCCTGTTCGGGGTTCTCGACACGATGCGCCGTACCAACCGGAATATCGACCGATTCGCCGCTGTTCACTAGCATTTCAACACCGTTTAATGTTACCTTAGCGGTACCACGCACGATAAACCAGTGCTCGGACCGTTTACCGTGCCGCTGATAACTCAGACGCTTTTGAGGCAGAACTTCCAGCCTCTTTACCTTAAAATCAGGCCCTTCATCAAGAACCGTGTAACTGCCCCAGGGTCGCTCGTCAAACTCTTGTTCCATAGGTACCTCCGTCGGACCTCTGAATCTTAAAGAATCCACTCCCGATCTTCAAAAGATGAACACGGAAAAGTATCTTCCAGGAAATCTGAGCCTTAACCAAAAGCTCCAGACGCTGGTCATCGGAAGGCTGCTGGCCGTGTTTCTGCTTCTCGTCGCCACATGGGTCTGGAACAGCGGTCACCTGAAGCTTTCCTGGGAAGATTTTCCACAGGGGCTGTTTCTCGTCTTCATAATTGCGGTCGGCCTTACGATCGTCTATTTCTTCTTCCTTAGGCTCTCCGAGAGCTACGATTGGCAGATCCGGACACAATTCTTCCTGGACGCAATGCTTGTCACGTGGCTCGTATGGCGGACCGGCGTTCTGAACTCTCCATACATCACGCTTTACATAATAGTGATCAGTGTTGCGAGCATATTCCTCAACGGAAAACGTACGCTGATTTTCGCATCGCTCTGCGTCGTACTGTTCACAACTCTTGCGGTCCTGACATCGATTGCCGTCATCGAACCGGTTGATCCGGCGATCGAGCTTTCGAAAGCTATCCAGATCGTAGCGTTTCACGATGTGGCTTTTCTGGTCGTCGGGCTGCTTTCCGCAAGACTTGCCGAGCGCTACAACTCCGGCGAAAAGCTTCGCGAGACCACAAGGACCCTCGAAAACCTCAGGATGCTTCACGAGCGCATCGTCGAATCGATACGCTCCGGCCTGGTCACTATAGATCTCGAAGGAAACATATATACCTTTAACTCGATGGCCGAGGAGATCACGGGATACAGAGCCTCCGAGATGCGCGGGAAGTCGATCTATTACGTGCTCGGCGATATCGGCCGGGAGATCGGAATGGCACTTAAAGCCGGCGCCGAGAGCGACAATATTCCACGGCACGAGATGGGATTCACCAATCCTGACGGCTTCGTGGTGCAGATCGGATACAGCATATCGCCGCTGACTACTGAGGGCGGCGAGACAACTGGCCTGATCATCGCATTTCAGGATCTTACGGACATCCGGTCAATGGAAGAAAGCGTTCGCAGAAAGGACCGGCTTGCTGCAGTAGGACGCGTTGCCGCAGGGCTCGCACACGAGATAAGAAATCCCCTCGGCGCGATGCGGGGAGCGATCCAGGTTCTGGACGCCGAAACCCCGAAAGACTCGGCGCAGTCGAACCTGATGGAGATAATCCTGACCGAATCTGACAGGCTCAACTCCATAATCACCAACTTCCTGAAATACGCTCGTCCTGCCGATGCGAATTTTGAACAACTTGATGTGTGTGAGGCGATACGCGACACGATGACATTGCTTGAACACAGTCCGGATGTTCGAGATTCTCACGTTTTGAAAGCGGAACTGCCCGACGAAAGTATCAGAATGAACGGCGACGTCGCTCAGCTGAAGCAGATCTTCTGGAACCTTGCCCGGAACTCACTGCAGGCGATGCCTGAAGGCGGAGAGTTCCGCATCAGCCTAAGCAAGCGGAGAAACGGCAGGCTCAGGATAGTTTTTGAGGACAGCGGCTGCGGAATGCCACGCGAACAGGTCGAACAGTTGTTTGAGCCGTTCTCGAACTCGACGACCGGCGGGACGGGGCTCGGACTTTCGATCGTCTATCAGATCGTCCGTGACCACAATGGCACGATCAGCGTTTCCAGTAAGGAAGGCGCCGGAACGAAGATCAGCCTTGACTTACCGTGCGACTACGGTAAAAAGGCGGTTTCGACTGAATCTATACCTCCGGAAGCGGTCGAACCCGAGTCAAGGCTCAAGAATTACCTGAACGTTCAGGAGAGCCGCGAAAAGGTTTCACCTTGAAAGAACAGCACTGTTTTTGTGACAATAGAGGTAGTCGGGTTCCCGGCTTTCTTCTTTAGACCTTTCGAATTCGAATCACTTCCCTTTCCGTTACCTCAGATTCAGATCCCAGATGGCTAACATCCTAATCGTAGACGACGAACAGAGTTACAGGCAGCTTTTGAGCATGGTCTTCGAAAGCGACGGTCATGCGATCAGGACAGCGAGAAACGGCAAAGAAGGCGTCGATCTGATCCAGGAGGAGACGCCGGACGTTATCATTTCCGACGTCCGGATGCCGGACATGGACGGGATCGAGCTTTTGCGGGAGGCACGCGAGCTTCAGCCGGACATCGGTGTGATACTTATGACCGCGTTTGCCACAGTGGACACCGCCCGAGAGGCGTTCATCCTTGGAGCAGACGACTTCATACAAAAGCCGTTCGATGTTCCGGAACTCAAGCTGATAGTCTCAAAGACGCTTGAGAAGCAGGACCTGATCAAGGAAAACCGCGCCTTCAAGCGTGCGCAAAGGCAGCGCGGCAGTGTTAGCAATATCGTCGGAAACTCCGACAAGATGCAGGCGATCTTCCAAATGATCGAGACGGTCGCCGAGGTACAGTCGACAGTTCTAGTTTCCGGCGAATCAGGTACTGGTAAAGAGCTTGTCGCCAGAGCAATCCACGATCTTTCCCCCAGGGCCGAGAAGCCGTTCATTTCTATAAACTGCGGGGCGTTTACCGAAACGCTGTTAGAGTCTGAACTTTTCGGTTACGTCAAAGGGGCATTTACAGGAGCAAACACAAACAGGAAAGGACTGTTCGAAGCTTCGAACGAAGGCACGATCTTCCTCGACGAGATCGGTGAAATGTCTACTGCAATGCAGGTTAAACTGCTTCGCGTTCTGCAGGAAAGAAAGGTGCGCCCGGTCGGTGCGCACGAAGAGATCCAGATCGACTCAAGGGTCATAGCCGCGACGAACCGCGATCTAAAATCGATGATCGACGACGGATCATTCCGCGAGGACCTTTTCTACAGGATCTCCGTGATCCCGATCAGCCTGCCTCCTCTTCGCGACCGAAAGGAGGACATCAAGGAGCTCGCCGACCACTTCGTCAAGAAGTTCTGCGCTCAGACGGGACGCGAGATCTCGATATCCGGCGACGCGATGGAAATGCTTGAAAAATACACCTGGCACGGAAACGTGCGTGAGCTCGAGCACACCATCGAACGTGCGGTCGCTCTTGAGCGTGAGGACGAGATCCAGCCGGAAAGGCTTCCCGATCACATAACGAATTACAACCCTGAGCGGATAAACGCCGAATTTGACCTTCCGGATAACGGGATCAACCTCTCGAGCCACCTCGGCAACCTTGAAAAGACGTACGTAGTTGAAGCGCTCAAACGGACCGGCGGTAATCAGACAAAAGCGGCCGAACTTCTCAAGATGCCAGTGCGCTCACTTCGCCATCTGCTGGACAAGCACGGCATTCGTTCACTTGCGGCACAGATGCGTAGTGCTGGCGAATAACTTCCCGACAGGCGGACAAGTCCCGTCCCTTTGACAAAATCTGTCACTTAAACACCACCAAAAACTGTTAAAAACGGGCCATTTCACAGATCCCATCGCATTTTCAGACACCCCGTCCCGACAGTAACTTCTTTATTTCCCACATTTATCTTATTTCCTGACTCCGTCTCCATCATTGGCACACGTGTTGTATCTATTAGCGTTGCCTGAGAAAGGGTAGAAAAAAGACTTCAAAACTTTAGGAGATTGTGAAAAAGAAAATGAAGAATCAAAAAGGTTTCTCGCTGATCGAACTTCTGATCGTCGTTGTGATCATCGGCATTATCGCCGCTATCGCTATTCCTAACCTCCTCGCAGCTCGCCGTTCTGCTAACGAAGGATCTTCGATCTCTTCGCTTCGCACGATGCACGGTGCTAATGTTACGTTCCAGTCAACGGCTGGTTCGGGACAGTTCGCAGCTTCCATGGCAGCTCTTCAGGGTCAAAACCTGATCGACGCTACTCTGGCTGGTGCTACGGCTGCTGGTTCTGCCAAGAGCGGATACTTCTACACCTATAACGGAGCCGGTGTTGCAAACAACCCGTCGATCTTCGACGTTATCTCGCAGCCTTCGACCTCCGGCGGTCTTACCGCAACCGGAACACGTAACTTCCTGGTTGCTGAAGACGGTGTGATCTATGCTTCGGCTAACGCTGCTACGCTCCCGGCTATCGACGCTGTGACGCGTGCTGTTACCAACGCTACACCGCTTAACAACTAATAACGGGTTGTCTCTCGAGACAAGCTTTGACCACAAGGCAAAATGGGCTTCGGCCCATTTTGCCTTTTTCCTTTCCCGGCCGCTTATTGTAATATTTGAGTTGGCCGGTTTTGCTTTTCGGCCATCCTTTCCGCGCGGATCAATCCTTCAGAGCCCCATTCGCCTCCTATGTTTCGCAACATTCTCGCGATCGCCAGGAATACATTTCGGGAAGCAGTCCGCGACAGGGTCCTATACAACCTTGTCGTGTTCGTACTCCTGATAACCGGCTGTGCCGTCTTTCTCGGAGATCTTACCGCCGGAAACGAAGACCGAACCGTAACTAACATCGGGCTGAGCGCGATGCTTTTGTTCGGGGTGTTCATCTCGATATTCGTGGGTGTGTCGCTTGTCTCAAAAGAGATCGAGAAGAAAACGCTGTACACGATCTTTTCAAAGCCAGTAGGCAGAGGGCAGTTCATTGTCGGCAAGTATCTGGGTCTGTGCCTGACTTTGCTCGTCAACGTCGCCGTTATGGGCACGGGAGTCTCGCTCGCGCTTTTCTATGTAGGTTCTGGCTCGCTTGCGGCCTCGATCTGGGGAACGGTCACTCTTATCTTTCTGGAGCTGACCATCGTTACAGCCGTAGCTATACTTTTCTCATCTTTCTCGACTCCCGCCCTCTCCGCATTACTCACGTTCCTTGTCTGGATCATCGGTCATTTCAGCGCCTCGCTGAAGGACCTGGCGGACGGCCTTGGCTCCGCAGCCGCTCAATGGATCTTCGGATTTATCTATTACGTCTTCCCAAACCTTTCGCACTTTGAATTTGTGACCCTTGCGGCTAGAGGCGAATCACCTTCCGCCGGCTATCTCGGCGGTGTATTTCTTTACACGCTGATATTCAACACGATCCTCCTGGCGATTACGATCGTCATCTTCCGTCGGCGCAACCTCAAGTAAAGTTTGAAGCGATGAAGCTCGAACGCACACACGAATTCCTTTTACTAGGGGCGATTCTAATCGCCGGCTTTGTATCGGTCTACGCGCTCAGCGACCGCCTTGTGACCGCAAAGCCCCAGCTTCCGGCTGGATACGAGGACGAAGATCTTTCGCTACAGGGCGCACGACTCAAAGGGTATGCCCTCGGATTCGAGGGCCTGATCGCCGACTGGTACTGGATGCGCTCCCTACAGTACATAGGGAAAAAATTCATCGACAACAGTGACAAGACCATACGTCTGGATGACCTGAGCGATCTTAATCCAAGGCTTCTCTACCCGATGCTGGACAATGCGTCAACCCTCGACCCTAAGTTCATGGCTCTCTATAACTACGGCGCGATGGTGTTGCCGGCGATCGATGATGAAGAGGCGATCGCGATCGTAAAGAAAGGGATCGAGAACAATCCGAAAGAGTGGCGCCTTTATCACTACCTGGGATTCATATACTGGCAGCTTGAACGATTCGAAGAGGCCGCCGACACGTACGAAAAGGGCGCAGCGATCGAGGATGCGGCGCCGTTCATGACACTTATGGCGGCGCGTATGCGGGGAGATGCCGGAAGTCTCGACACAGCTCGGGCCATCTACCGGCAGGTGTATGATCAGGCGGAAGATTCTCAAACAAAGGAGAACGCCCGGCTTCGCCTACTTCAGGTGGATTTCTTCGAAGAGCGGGACGCGATACGGAAGGCTCTCACTGAGTTCAGGAAGGCGAACGGCCGATGTCCTTCAAGATGGAGCGATGTCATCCCATTGCTGGTGGATACGACTCTTCCAAGCGGCCGGGAACTCCGGGCGAATGAGAATGGCGCGCTCGTAGATCCGAGCGACGCTCCCTATCTCCTTACCGACAAAGACGGAAACTGCGATCTTGGACTCGATCGCGAAAGCACCAGGATCCCTCTGAGATGACCAAAAGGAATGCCAGATCAGGGCTCTACATACGGCTATCTATCATAGCCGGTGCCGCCGTTCTGGCCGTCGCGACAGTGGCATTCAGCGGCATTCCCTACGGCAACGACCTGACGCAGCACTATCAATTTGCCGCGACCGTGAATGAGGCACTTGCCAACGGTGAGTTCTATCCCTCTTTATCTCCGGCTGCGAATAGTGGTGTCGGCGACTACGGGCTTCGATTCTATCCGCCACTTGCATACTACGCGCTGGCCATTGCATTTAAAGCGACCGGAGGATGGTATGCGGCCAGCATTTTGGTATTCTTTCTTGCCTATTTCGCAGGGGGTATAGGGGTCTACTTATGGGCCAGAGAAGAGCTGACGGGAATTGCGCCTACCCTCGCTGCAGTACTTTTTATCCTTGCGCCGTATCACCTCAATCAGATTTACAACAACTTTCTGTTTGCTGAATTTGCAGCAAGCGCGGTTATACCATTCTGTTTCCTCTTTGTTCACCGGACCGCCGCGCGGCCCTCGTTCAGCGCAGCCGCGGGACTGGGACTCAGCTACGGACTTCTGGTCCTGACACACCTGCCTTCCCTGATCTTTTGTTCGTTGGCATTTGCCGTATACGGGGTCGTCGTTCTCTACAGATCGCGGAACTGGATTCGCAGCGGACTTGCGCTCGCAGGTGGAGTGATCGCCGGGATCTCCGCAACCTCATTCTACTGGATCAAGCTGGTGACCGAACTTGAATGGATAAGGCACGCACGTCAGGAGTACTTTTCCGACATCTACAGCTACACAAACAACTTCCTTCTGAATCCGTCCACATTCACGAGCATTGCCGAAGATGTGCAGGCGATATGGCTGGGCGACCTGATGCTTCTCGCGACGCTCCTGATCGCAGTGCCTTCTTCGATCCTGCTATTCAGACAACGTAGAGAAGCCGGCACTTTGGTCGTCGCGAGTTTTGTGACGATGATCTTTGCCGCTTTCTTTTCCTCTGTCCTGAGTACGCCATTGTGGGACTATGTCGCGTTTCTGCAAAAGATCCAGTTCCCGTGGCGCTGGATGGGGGTGGTATCCGTTACGGCCGCCGTATTTGCGGCTTACGGAATAGCTCGGGCGGGTGAGCTTATGAAGGAAAAGGAGGCCGGCGTCGTCCTGCCTCTCGTACTTACTGCAGGAGTGCTGATATACGCGCTGATCTCGGTGTTTGTCACAAAGCAATCAGTGTTCATTCCTGCTGCGGAATTCTCGAACGAAAAGGTGGAGGCGATGCACACGGCACCCAGCAGGGATTGCTGGTGGACGGTCTGGGCGGAGGAAGGCTTTTACAAAGAGACAGGATCGGAAGTCACTTTGAAGAATCGATCTTTCCGCGTAAGGCGGTGGGACACACTTGAAAAACAGATCGGCGTTTGGCCGGGTCCTGAGACCGAAGCGGTGTTCTCGATCTTGTACTACCCGCACTGGAGGGCGTATGCCGATGAAGAGCGGATAAGCGTAGAAAATACCGATTCGGGCCTGATCCGCGTTACAGTTCCGCAAGACGCAAAATCGATCACTCTCCGCTTCCGCGAGCCGAATGAGGTGAGGACCGCAGCTATTGTATCTGCATCCGCCTTTTCGCTGATCGCGTTCGTACTTGTAATTTCACTCGCTCGAAGGACATTCCGGAAAGAAGACGAAGGTACAGAAGGGCGTCCGCAAATTTCAAACTAATCTATGAAAAACGTGATTGAGATTCGCGGTCTTTCAAAAGACTACGAAAAAGGATTCTGGAAAAAGAAGAAGATCCGCGCCCTCGACGGCCTTGACCTCGATGTGGCGCCAGGGCAGATCTACGGATTTCTCGGCGGCAACGGCGCCGGCAAAACGACTACGATCAAGATCCTGATGGGTCTCATATTCCCGTCAGGAGGCACAGCCAAGATACTCGGTAAAGACATCTCAGATGTGGAAGTTCATTCGCGGATCGGCTACTGTCCCGAAAACCCTTACTTTTACGACTATCTGAAAGCGACCGAATTGATGGACTATTTCGGCCAGTTGTTCGGTCTCGAGGCTTCAAAGCGGAAAAAGGTCTCCGAAGACCTGCTTGCAAGGGTCGGACTCGAGGAAAAGGACTGGACCAAACAGCTTAGAAAGTTCTCGAAGGGGATGCTCCAAAGAGTAGGCATTGCACAGAGCCTCGTGAACGATCCGGAACTTGTGGTGCTTGACGAACCGATGAGCGGACTCGACCCTGTCGGAAGGCGGGAGATACGAGAGCTGATCGCAGGACTTCGCCAGGCCGGAAAGACCGTTTTTATGTCCTCGCACATTCTTTCAGACATCGAAGCGCTTTGCGACAATGTCGCGATACTTAGATCAGGAACGCTCGTCGCAACCGGACGACTCGAGGAATTGCTGGCTTCCGAAGACGGCGACCGCGCGTTTGAGATCAGCGCGAACGGGGTAAAGGCTGCTGAACTGATATCCATACCGGAGGCGATCAGCGGCGCGGTCGTAACCGAAAAGCCTTCAGGGGCAAGCATTCAGGTGTTTGGCGACGAGAACATAGGTACCGTGCTTACGGAGATAAAAAAAGCGGGCGGCAATGTCGTCTCGGTCCAGCCGGTGAGGCAGTCTCTTGAGGAATTGTTTGTGAAGGAAACCACTGATTCGTGATTCGTTCGTCGTGAATAGTGAATCGCTATCCGTAAGTCGTTATCCTTAAATTGTTTAGCCCACCCGTTTACGGGTGGGTTTTCTTTATGCCGAAACAATTTTGTTCGCCCGCTTCGAAACATCAAATCTGGAACCTGAAGGTGGGCCGGAGGACGACCCCGGAATCTGAACCTGGGTAGGAGGCGGACTGCAAGCGCAGCTCTTAACAATTGACTCGGAACCTGGATCTTGGAACCTGGAATTCGAAACTAATCGTCCGCAAACTTGATCGCGGTCACTTTCCAGCGAGCATTCGCGCGGTCGTCTCCTCTTCGAAACCCTGCAATACTTACCGAGACGTCGATCTCTTCACCGGGCCCTAGCTCCGGATGATGCTTCGGAACAAAGAGGACCCGTTTGTCCTTGATCAGCTCGTTCTCGGTATCCACCATCCCGACGCTCACTTCCAGACCTGACAGCGTCTTCTTCCCGCGGTTCTTGATCCTCGCGCTCAGTTTCATCACAACGTCGCCAAGACCTGTTCTCGCTTCCTGCATTCTTCTCACGTCATTGGTGATAATGATGTTCTTGGTATACTCCTCGAACTCAGGCGAACCCTCGACGATCGCTCCAACAAGAAGCTCGGCCTTCTGCTCTTTAGGGGTCGGCAGGCTAAAGACGAACCAAATGAGTCCCGCAATGACGAGGGCTCCGACCAGGATACCCGCCACAAGGATCTTGCTGATTCCGGGATTACCCCGCTGCCCACTGATAAATGAATCCATAGCCTTCCCGTTGCACCGCAGCGATTCTAGAAAATTGCCTCAATAGAGTATCATTTTGAAATACTTTCCCGGAACGCTCGTGCCCCGTTCTACACTCCGAAATGGATTCCGCAGCAGCGCTAAAAACATCAACGAAAGATGCCAGGTTCGCCGAAGTGGCCCTGCCCATTCCGGTCCGTCATACGTTTCACTACGTGATCCCGGAAGCTATGAAGGGCACGATCGAGACCGGTGCGCGAGTCCTTGTCCCGTTCGGCAAGCGCAGAATGACTGGATATGTCGTCGATCTATCTAACGAGCTCGATAAGGAGATCGCAAGTAAGGGTTTCCGACTTCGAAAGCTGCTCGAAGTTCCTGACGAAAGGCCTCTGGTAACGGAAGAGATCCTTCAATTGACGAAATGGACTGCTGAGTACTACTCGGGGTCGTGGGGTGAATTATTGAAGGCTTCTCTGCCTGCCGGCCTGTCGGGTTCGCTTGCCGTCTATGTTTCAGCCACTCCAAGAGGGCGGTCGCATCCCGAAGAGAGCGGAAAAGTGGATTCGATCGAGTCTCAGGTTCTCGCGCACCTGATTCGAAATGGCGAAACCCCCGTGAACGACCTTAAGGGATCATACGGATCGAGAACAACAGCCCGCGCGATATCAAAGTTGATCCAGAAGAAGCTTGCTGAGAAGACGCACCGGAGGAAAAACCCGGAACTCAAACCGAAAACGGTCCGCGCAGTCCGCCTGAAAGCAGCAGGCCCGGAAACCGATCTAAGCCGTGCTCAGGAAAAAGTGATCGTCGCGCTGAAAAATCTCGGCGGTGAAGCCTCGTTTCAAGATCTTCTGCGCAATGCATCGGTAAGTGCTTCGCCGGTCAAGACTCTCCAGAAAGCCGGCCTGCTCGAGATCTTCGAGAAGGAGTTGAAGCGCGACCCTCTGGCAGATGGTCAAGCGTTTCCTCTCGAAGACTTTGTCCTTACGAACGCTCAGGAATCGACCCTCGGTCGGATCACGGAGGCGATAGAAAAGAATGAATTCAAGGCATTCCTTCTGCACGGGGTAACCGGAAGCGGAAAGACCGAGGTCTACATTCGGGCAGTCAGGAAAGCCCTGGCTGCCGGAAAATCCGCGCTGATGCTTGTGCCCGAGATCGCATTGACGCCCGTCTTCTCACAGAGGCTCCGGTCGGTTTTCGGTGGGGACGTCGCGATCCTCCACTCCTCGCTTTCCAAAGGCGAGAGATTCGACGAATGGCGCAGGATCCGGGAAGGCGAGGCAAGGGTGGCGATCGGCACGCGGTCTGCCGTGTTCGCTCCGCTCAAGGACCTTGGGCTGATAGTGGTGGATGAAGAGCACGATTCATCGTACAGGCAGCACGAGATGCCCTTTTACCACGCCCGTGACGTCGCGCTCGTTCGTGCGAGGTCTGCGGGCGCGGTGGCCGTTCTCGGCACCGCCACTCCGGCGCTCGAATCGTTCTTCAATGCCAACGCGGGCAAGTACGAACTTCTTTCGCTTCCGGGCCGAATAAATGACAGGCCTCTGGCCAGGGCCGAAGTCATCGACCTTCGGGAGTCTATAAAGGAAGCGGGCGAGGTTCCTGTGCTTTCAAAGGAACTGAAGGAAGCGATCAGCGAAGTACACGCAAGAGGCGAACAGTCGATGATCCTTCTGAATCGCCGCGGTTTTTCTCAGTTCGTGCTATGCCGTTCGTGCGGCGAGACGATCAGGTGCATCAACTGTGACATTTCGCTCACCTATCACCAAGGCATCGACAAGTTAGTCTGCCACTACTGCAATTACAGGATCCGCACGCCGACCGCTTGTCCCAAATGCGAAAGCCAGTTCCTATACTTTCTAAAGGAAGGGACCGAGCAGCTTGAAAAGGTTCTTCGGAAAGAGTTCCCTGATCTCAAGATAGCCAGGCTTGACCGCGATACTACGCGCAAGCGAAAACAACTTGAGAAACTACTAAAGGACTTTTCGGATGGCAAGATCGATATGCTGACCGGAACGCAGATGCTTGCCAAGGGGCACGATTTTCCGAATGTTACGCTTGTCGGCGTCGTTTCTGTAGATACAGGACTTGCGCTGCCCGATTTCAGATCTGCTGAGCGGACCTTTCAGCTTCTGACACAAGTCGCGGGCCGTGCGGGTCGCGGCGACCGCCCGGGACGGGTGCTGATCCAGACGTTTTATCCCGACCACTACGCGATCAAGTATGCTAGGGAACAGGACTACGAAGCCTTCTTCCAACACGAGCTAAAGTACCGAAGGCGCCTCGGTTATCCTCCATTCACGGCAGTCGCCTCGATCCTCGTAAAGCACGCCGAGATCCAGACGGCGGCGAAACACGCAGGGATCGTGCGCGCAGCATTTCCGAAAGCAGATCCCGAAAGGATTTGCTCTGCACTCGGCCCGGCGCCGGCGGCTTTGGGAAGATTGAAAGGCGAATACAGGCTGCAGCTCCTTGCCCGGTCTCCTTCGAAAAAACGTTTGAGAGAGACGGTTGAACGCGCGCTCGAGATCGCTTCGAAAAACGGCTGTGACTTGCGTTTGGTCACGGTCGAGATCGATCCCGTAAATCTCCTTTAGCCCAATGATCCGTTCAACGGAAGATCAAAGATGAAACTATCGGAAATTGCAGAAATCACCGGATCGACGATCGAACAAGGCTCTCCCGATCTAGAGATACACGGCGCGGCCGGGCTTGATATCGCGGCGCCCGACGATATCAGTTTTCTCGCCAATCCGAAATACACTCCACAGGTCGCGGAAACCTCCGCCGGCGCCATATTTCTTTCGGAAGGGGTAGAGACGGAGCGTAAAGACATCGCCGTTCTCCGTTCCGAAGATGCGTACGTCGCGTACACCCTCGCTTTACGGGCTTTCCATCCCGAACCGCCGATCAAGCCTTCGATCCATCCGACGGCGGTGATCGCTTCCGATGCTCTCGTGGCAGATGAGGTGGAGATCGGAGCCCATGTGGTAATCGGCGAAGCCTGCCGTATCGAGCGCGGAGTCCGTATTCATCCGAATACGACACTTTATCCCGGCGTGGCGGTCGGCGAAGACACGGTCATACATTCGGGGGTCGCCGTTCGCGAGAACTGCAGCATCGGGGCGCGGTGCATAGTTCACAACAACACCACGATCGGATGTGACGGATTTGGCTACGCGAAGACGAAAGACAAGAAATGGTTGAAGATACCGCAGGTCGGAAACGTTGCTATCGAGGACGACGTGGAGATCGGAGCCAATACGGCGATCGACTGTGCATCGGTTGGCGAAAGCCGTATAAAGCGCGGCACGAAGATAGACAATCTTGTGCAGATCGGCCATTCCTGCTCGGTCGATGAAGACGCTCTGATCTGTTCGCAGACTGGTCTGGCCGGAAGCTCCAAGATAGGAAAGCGCGTGATACTGGCCGGTCAGGTCGGGATCGCCGGCCATCTCAAGGTCGGCGACGACGCGGTGCTGACTGCAAAATCGGCGACATCGCACGACGTACCTGAGGGAAAAGTGATCTCAGGCATCCCGGGGTTTGACAACCGCGAGTGGCTTCGCTCAACAGCGGTGTTCAGAAGGCTCGGTGATCTCGCCGCACGGCTTAGAAACGTCGAAAAGATCATCCGCGACCAAAAACCTAGATAGATATCCCGACCGGCGCCGTCTCGGTCAATCGCACCCCGCGTTGTCAACCCAAAGCGATTTCAGGTTGCACATAGTCGCGGCTCCGATCCTTACCGGAGGCATCGGTGGGTACTTTCCGCCCAGACCCCACTCGGACAGCTTCCCCGAACCGTACTCAAGCGGCGAGTAAAAGAGCCCCGACACCTTGTCGTGATCTTTGTTGTCGTCCAGCCCCGCCGCGTGGATCAGTTCGTGAATGACCACTATCTCCTTCACCTTCGCCGTTGCTCCGGTGAGCTTGTTCGGTAGGAACACGGCCGCCTTCATTATTATTTTCTTGTCCGGCTCGACAAGAGTCTTCGTCCGCCCGTGAACCGAACCCGCGTCAAATGTGACATTTACGGTGTACTCGCCAAAATAGGGATCCTTGAACTTGTGGCTGGAGGTTCCGTCCGATGCCTTTACGACCACATCGGCTTTGTCGCCATCGAGGAATTCGAATTTTACGCCGAATCCAAGCGTATTGAACGTATTGATCGCCTCTTTCGCGATCGCTGCCCAGCCCTCGGCAGCGTTCCAAACGGTTAGCTTGCCGGACGATCTCACTTTTCTTTTCCAAGGGTTTGCCATTTTTCGGTCTTCCTTTTCAGCACGGCCGTCCGTTTTGGAATAGCCGATGTATAATTGCGGATTACTATCTAATAGACGGAATCGCGATCCGCAAAGGGACAAAATGATGCACGATGCCAAAGAAGCTATCCGGTCCGAGTCCGGATACGACATAACACCCATCTCGGACGATGAAAGGAACCTGCTTGCTCAGGACCTTAGCCCAGAGCAATATCACATTCTTCTTGAACACGGTACGGAAGCGCCGTTTTGCGGTAGCCTTCTGGACAACAAGGATACCGGAACGTACGCGTGCAGGCTCTGTGGCCTGCCTCTGTTCCATTCATCATCGAAGTTCACCTCAGGAACGGGATGGGCCTCGTTCTGGGAACCGGTCGACAAAGACCATATCAAATACATCCGGGACACAAAGTTCGGGATGGTCCGCACCGAGACCAGGTGTGCCAGATGCGACGGGCACCAGGGGCACGTTTTTCCTGATGGTCCGCCTCCGACAGGTCAAAGGTACTGCATCAACTCCGAATCGCTGGAATTCTTTGCTGAAGGCGAAGATATTCCTCAGAAGAGTGAGCGGTGAGCGGGATCCTGGATTCAAAGAGAAGAATCGTCTAGAGCAGCGATTGCGCTGGATTGGGAGGGCAAAGCCCGTCCCTTCGACCGAGAATCAAACCCCGTTTAGAGCAGTGCGGTCGGCCTCCGGCCGAGTTTCAGATTCCAGGGTCGCCAACCGTCCGAATTTCAGACTCCAGATTTCATATTTCAAAGCGGGCGAACAAAGTTGTCTCGGCATAAAGAAAACCCACCCGTAATCGGGTGGGAGAAACAGGTCTCCAAGTTTTGGTAAGACAAGCTTCAGCATGCCGCAGCTTTCCCTTGCACGGCACCGGCGTTAGCTGAAGTTCGCGCGACAGATCTCCGATCAGCGCTCCCGAAAACAAAGGAAAGCTGCAGCAGTTCTACGATTCGGCTCGGTCGATCCGCGTATCATTGGCGGCCAAAAGGAATCGCGGTTCTATGACCGCAGTTTGATGTAAACCACTCGCCGCCTACCGGTCACTCGACCCTATCCCTGGCTCCAGGGCGGCACGATCCCATTCATTCTCGAATATGCGATCAGCTGACCAAGATGCTCGTGCATATGCCCTGCGAGGAAGAATCCGATCTCGCGGTAAGTCCTGTCCCTTCCGAACATCTTCGAGGTCTTTTCGATCTCGTCCTCCGACATGTTCATCACTGCTTTCCTAACGAATTCGAACGACCCTTTCAGATGCTTCATCACTTCCGCCTTGTCCGTGACGTCCTTTTCGGCGGGCAGCGCATCTGGCGGTGGGGTGCCGATGAAGTACGGCAAGCGGTAATTCGCCACAGCTACATGCACGAAGACCTCACTGACGGAACGTACTCCTTCACCCGGACGCCAGCCATACTTGTCCGCTGGAATGGCATCCGCAAGACCCACGTATTTCTTTTCCAGTGCGTCCACCTCACCAAGTATCTCGCCACGGACTCCACCCGGTGAATCGGATTTTTCAGCACCCTGGCCGACCGCCGAGGCGACGAACAGAGCTACGACCAGCGCTACAGATAGTTTAGAAATGATCTTTGACATGACTACTCTCCTTTTTCTGTTTTGTCATCAGGATTCGCGAAAAAACGTTCCGTTAACTCTCTCTTGATTGAATACCAAGGGTCTTCATACGTCTATAAAGATGGCTCCGGTCGACTCCCATCGATTCCGCGGCCTTCGTGACGTTGCCCTCAGATTCAGCAAGTTTGTGAAGTATGAATTCCCTTTGATACGCATCGGTCGCTTCCTTGAATGAAGGAAACCGATAAGTGGACGCCGCCGGGTCTTCCGCCGGACCGAACCGAGGCAATTCTTCGGGCGTGATCTTCTTCTTGCGATTCAGTATCACGACCCGCTCGACCGTGTTCCGGAGTTCCCTCACGTTTCCCGGCCAAGAGTAATTCATCATCGTTTCGAGCGCATCGTCTGTGAATACCTTTGGCCGCTTCCCGTATTCCCCGGAGTACTTTTTATTGAAATATTCAACAAGGACAGGTATGTCCTCGGAACGTTCCCTAAGCGGCGGCACCTGGAAAGGGATCACGTTCAGGCGATAAAAAAGATCAGATCGGAATCCGCCATTCTCGATAAGGTCATCGAGCTGTTTGTTGGTCGCCGAAATTACGCGAACATCGACATTGACCGGCGTATTGCTGCCAACCGGTTCGAATCTCTGCTCCTCAAGCACCCTCAGCATCTTCGCCTGTACGGAAGGAGACATATCGCCGATCTCGTCGAGAAAAAGGGTCGCGCCATCCGCCATTTCGAACTTCCCTTTCTTCGATTTCGTCGCCCCGGAGAAGGCGCCTCTTGCGTGGCCGAACAGTTCACTTTCAACAAGATCTTCTGGAATCGCTGCGGAGTTGATCTCGACAAACGGCAGCCTTCCGCGCTTCGAAGCGGCGTGGATCGCTCGTGCGACGAGTTCCTTTCCCGTGCCTGATTCTCCGGAGATCAGTACTCGTCCGTCAGTAGGAGCGACGATCGAGATCTGTTTCCGGAGCGCCCTCATCGCGACCGATTCACCCACCATCTCGTACTCCTGCCCGATCTTCTCGGAAAGGCTCGAAGTCAGGCGCTCAAGCTCCTGCTGTCGTATGGCGTTTCTGACGGTGAGAACGGTCTTTTCGAGCGAAAGCGGTTTCTCGATGAAGTCGAAAGCTCCAAGCTTCGTGGCGTTAACAGCTGTCTCTATGTTTCCGTGTCCGGAGATCATCACGACAGCCGATTCGTCTCCGCGCTCGCGGAGTTTTGCAAGTGTGTCCAGACCGTCAATACCCGGAAGCCAAACATCTAGAAGAATACAGCCGAACCGGTCGGATTCTGTGAGTTTGAGGCATTCTTCGCCCGTTTCCACGCTCGTGACCTCGTAGCCCTCGTCCTCGAGGACATCTTTGAGAGTCGCGCGGATCCCGGGCTCGTCATCGACGATGAGTACGGAATTCGGGTTCATCTGCCAAGTCTTTCGGAATGAATGGTCAAGGGGAAATCTTAAACGGCTGGTCCGATTTATCAAAACGCGACAGGTCGTTCAATTGCCGCCGTTTGTCGAGGCTACGGGAAGCTCAACGATGAATTTTGCACCAGCAGGCTGGTTTCCGACAGCCTTGATCTTCCCGCCGTGCTCGGTGACGATCCTTTGAACGATCGCAAGGCCAAGCCCTGTTCCGCGACCCTTGGTGGAGAAATACGGCTGAAACAGTCTCTGAAAATCGGAAGGAGCGATCCCCTTCCCGTTATCGGATACTTCAGCGACGATCATGTCGCGTGCTGCGTCGTGACGCGTTTGTACGGTTACTGTCTTGGCATCCTGCTCATCGCCGAACGCCTCGAGCGAGTTGTCTATCAGGTTCACAAAGACTCGCTTCATTTGTTCATCATCGATCATCGCATCAGGTATCGAGTTTGCGAGCTTAAGCGTGATATCGACGTCGCGCGTGCGGTCCTCGTACAAATGGGCCACCTTTCGCAAGAGTTCGTTGATGTCGCTCGACTCCGGCTTAACGTCAGGCAATCGCGCGAACCGGCTGAACTCATCTACCATCGTCTTAAGCGACGCAACCTCGCGAAGGATAGTCGCGGTCCCGTCACGCACCACCTTTGAAGTACCTCTTCGATCTCCTCCGTTCCCTTCGACTCCTTCCAGACCTCTTGCTCCGTCCATGTCCTTTTCGAGTCTTTTCGCGATCCTTTCGGCCGATAATTGAATCGGGGTCAGAGGGTTCTTGATCTCGTGCGCCATACGCCGCGCTACTTCCTGCCACGCGAACGCCCTTTGAGCAGCGATCAGCTCAGAAAGATCTTCGATCACGAGTACGGTACCGTTCCCGCCAGGCAATGCGGACGCAGTCAACGCCACGGTAAGTCCGGCCGAGGACTCATCGCTATCTTCGGATTGCTCCCGCTTCAGTTCTGTCTGATCGGAGGCATAACCGATCCTGCTCGCCCTGGCGAGCAATCGTTCAAGGATTTCCCGGTTGTGCCGGTTTACAAGTTCGTCAAGCCCCAGACCGCGGAAGTCTGCGTCCTCAAGCCGCAACATCTGAATCGCGGCTTTATTGATCGTCGTGACCTTGTTGGACCCGTCGAACGATATAACACCCGTCGAAAGCGACTGCAGGACCGTTTCGATATATCGTCTTCTCTCTCTCAATTCGTTGGAGTTTCCCTCAAGCTCGGCTGACATGCCGTTGAATGCTTTTACAAGAAGCTCGAGTTCATCTTCGGCGAGCACATCGACGCGGTGCGAGAGATTCCCACGGGCGATCTCTCCGGCGCCTTCGGCAAGCGCACGGATCGGCCTCGTCAGCCCGCGAGCAACATAAAAGGCCATCCAGGAAGAAGCAAAGATCAAAAGGAAAGTAAGAAGGCCAAGTGTCGTGATACCGATCTGCCGAACACTGATCTGCTGGGATTTTAGCAGGTCGAATTGCCGCAGGGATTCCTGGTATGCGTCCACTGCTTCAGCCCTTTCGAAGGCTGATGGAACGATAACAAGCTTTCTTCCCCCGGACAGGTCCGAGATGGCGGCGTCATAGCCCCGACCGTCAGAAAGTTCTTCCGCCTCGAAGTTACCTGCCCTGACCAGCCGAACCACCTCGTTCATTGATTCCGTCTCGGCCGCATTGGCCTGCGACTCGGCGATCACAACCCCCTCCTGAGAAAGGATCTCGATCCTCGCCAGGTCGCCGGCCTTTAACAGGGACTCGAGTTCGTCATTGGTCGTATCCCGGTTGCCTATGGATTCAGCAAGCATGTTGACCGTTTCGGTCAGTCTCTTTTTCTCAGATTCTGCGACAAACTCCTGCACCTTCCCTTCCGCACGCACTACGTTCTCAGGCATCTGCGAGAACCAGCGTTCGAGGGCGCGATTCATAAACAAATACGAAAATCCGGCCATCGCGATAAGGGGAAGAAGGCTGATCGCAAAGAAGTAGATAAGCAGGCGAGTCTTCAGTTTTGATCCTAGCTGAAGCGCTTTTCGTTCCTGGCGCAGCTTGAGGAGGCTGCGGATAAGGATAAATCCGAGAATGAAGAAGGCGACAAAGTTCAGAGAAGAAAGCGCGTACAAAAGCACCGTGTCGCTAGCCGAAGTGACCGTAAAAGTCTTCCAGAGGTTCGAAGACTGAAGCAGGACCAGCAGCGTGAGAAGCAAAACGACCACGCCGCCCAGTATCCAGGGAGGCTTCCTCCTGCGCTTCGGCTTTGAACTTTCGTCGCTCATTCCGCCTCAGTTTAGCACAGCAGAGCGCTTCCAAAGCGGGCGTTGAATAGCCGACATAGGCACTATCCTGTAAAATCTCGTCCTATGAATTCCGTCCTTTTTGATTCGCAAGGAAGGCTGCGGTCGGGCTGGCGATTTGCGATCTTCGCTGCTGTTTTCATAGTCGTTGTGACGCTTGCGGTCTCGTTCGCACAAGGCATCTTTCTCGCCTTAAGATTTGAGCCCCGCGAGAACATCCTTGTTCTAACGACAGTAACCACATCGGTTTCTCTTGCGGTTGCCCTTGTGCTCGGCTGGGGCGCCGGCAAGATACTCGAAGACCTGCCTTTCAAGGCTCTTGGCGCTTCGTTTACAAAGGGCTGGGCGTGGGACCTTTTCTGGGGTTTGGTACTGGGCGCTGCCGCAGTGTCAGTTGCCGCAGGTTTCGCTGCTCTTTTCGGAAATCTGGGGTTCACGTTCAATGCCGAAGCTTCTTTGGCCTTGATATTTCAAAGCGCCGCTATCTCGTTCGTCGTTTTCTTCTTTGGCGCGGCTTTCGAAGAAGCGCTTGTCCGCGGATACATCTTTCAAACTTTTGTCCGATCGAAACTCGCCTGGCTCGCTATCCTTCTCACTTCGCTGATATTTGCTTCAGGACATCTCGATAACCCTTCGTCGGGCACTTTTTCCTTCGTGAACACATTCCTCGCGGGCATCTGGCTCGGTTTCGCATACCTAAAAACGCGCACGCTTTGGCTTGCATTCGGGCTTCACCTCGCCTGGAATTTCGTGTTGGGGTCGTTTTACGGCATCGAGGTCAGCGGCCTGACCCAACTCGCACAGCACCCGTTCCTGCAGGAGATCGACGGCGGCCCGGAGTGGATCACGGGCGGGGCATACGGCCTGGAAGGAGGATTTGCATGTACTTTCGCTTTGGTGGTCGCGACCCTCGGTGTCTGGTTCGCACCGTTCCTGAAAGCGGACGAGGAGATGGTCGCTCTGACCTCGCCACCTGAAGAATCGCCTGACGAACACGATCAGAACCCGGAGCGCCAGCGACGGGCATAAGGATAGAGCTAACCGCCGAGGCGCGGAGGCGCAAAGCTAAACCAGGTTAATCGCTTCATTAGGCAGCTGAATGTAACTTGAACGAAACGATTCTCGTAAGGCATAGTTCAACGAGTCCCGGCAGGGACGGGTATATTTTAGCCCCGTACAAGCCGCAGGCGCAGTGCGGGGTAAGCGATCACACCCAACCCCTCAGCCGCTTTAGCGGCGTTTGATTTATCGCAGAATAAGATCAGCCACGGATATACACGGATTGATCTCACTGATTATTGGTCGTCACACAAATTCCCACAGCCACGCAATAAAACGGATAACCCAATTTATCCTCGCGCCTTCGCGCCTTTGCGGTTGGATTCTTCCGTTGTGCCCGTCGCTGGCGTTCCGGGTTCTGATTATGCCCGTCGCTGGCGCTTCGGGTTCTGATTATGCCCGTCGCTGGCGCTCTGGGTTCTGATTATGCCCGTCGCTGGCGCTCCGGGTTCCGACTATGCCCGTCGCTAGCGCTCCGGGTTTTCATTGCATTGGTCAATGGTCAATGCTCATTGTTCAATGTTAAGAGATGTCGATCTTGAAGCTGATATCAACAGCGCGGGCGGAGTGGGTAAGCATTCCGACCGAGATCAGGTCGACGCCGGCTTCGGCGTACGACCTTACTGTGTCCAGGGTCATTCCGCCCGAAGCCTCGATAAGCACGTCCGGGTTCATATCCCTAGCCATACCCACAAGCTTCGCGGTTTCGTCTGGAGTTTGATTGTCGAGCATCACGATATCGGCGCCGGCCTGGATCGCTTCCCTCAACTGGGCCCAGTTCGTGACCTCGACCTCTATCTTGTGAAGATGCGCCGCAACATCGCGCGCCCCTTCGACGGCCTCGCGGACTCCACCCGCAAGCGTAATGTGGTTGTCCTTGATCAGAACGCCGTCATCAAGCCCGAACCTGTGGTTCTTGCAGCCGCCGATATTGACCGCATACTTTTCCATCATCCGAAGGCCCGGCGTCGTCTTGCGCGTATCGACGACCACGGCATCTGTACCCTCGACCGCTTTGGCGAACTGACGGGAAAGCGTGGCAATCCCGGAAAGCCTCTGAAGAAGGTTCAGTGCAACGCGCTCACCGCTCAAGAGAACATCCGCGTATCCTTCCAAAGTCGCGAAGACCGAACCTTCTTTTACCTCGTCACCGTCAGCCACGCTCGTTTCGACCTTCGGATTCTCAGGATCAAGGTGCGCAAAGACCGCATCGGCTATCCATATTCCGCAAACGACGAGATCTTCTTTCGCGAGAAACTTGCCGCGGCCGCGTACATCATCGGGAACGGTCGAACGGGTCGTAATGTCGCCCCTTCCCAGGTCTTCAGCGAGAAACTGGCCAATGTCGGCGAGGATCTCCATATTGTCGAGAAGGTTCATCGATTTGTTTCTAATCATTTCGTTTGGTCGAGGGCGGCAAAGTTCTCCCGAAGCGCGGCAAGTTGGACGTCGATCTCGCCCACACGGTCGCGTACGGCCGAGACTTTTTCTTCAGGCGCGCGCTCGACGAAATTCTTGTTGTCCAATTGAGCGCGAAGTTTCTGCTCTTCCGCCTCAAGCTTCCCGATCTGCCCTGACAGTCTCTCCAATTCCTTCTCGAAGTCGATCAGTCCCTCAAGCGGCACTGCGATCTCCGACCCGTCAGAAAGCACGGCCTTTGCCGAGGCCCTGGGCACATTGAGCTCCGATCCGAATACGATCTCAGAAGCCCTTGCAAGCTTCGCTATCTGCGCTTCGTTAGACTCAAGCGCGGACCTGGTCGCGCCTTCGGCGGCGATATGCAGGGGAATCCTGTCCGAAGGCTTGATCTGCATCTCCGAACGTATATTGCGTACTTTCGTGATCAGATCGATAACAAGAGCCATCTCGCTCTCGGCGATATCGTCGATCAGAGCTTCTTCACCGATCGGAAACGTAGCAAGCGAGATCGATACAGGTTTCCCGGAGTAAGCTGGCCCGTGAAGAGACTCTCCAGTACCGGGCAGCTTTTGCCAAAGTTCTTCGGTCAGATAGGGCATGAACGGATGGAGCAGGCGCAACGACTGTTCAAGGACCGTTAGTATCCTTGTTCTTGCTTCAGCGTCTCCGCCCGTGATCTCGTCCTTTGAAAGCTCAATATACCAGTCGCAGAAATCATCCCAGAAGAAGTGGTACAAAAGCTGAACCGACTCGTGAAACGCGTACTTCTCCAGAGCTTCATTGACCCTCTTAGCGGTGCGGTTCAGCCTCGATACGATCCAGCGGTCGGCGATCGAGTCTGGGTTCGCGATCGAGGCAACATCGACCGCGGCGCCTTCCGAATTCATAAGGCAGAAGCGCGTTGCGTTCCATATCTTGTTCGCGAAGTTCCTGAACGATTCGACCTTTTCATCCCGCCACGCGAAGTCCATTCCGGTGGAAGATCCGGCAAGCGTCATACGCGTCGCGTCGACGCCGTACTTGTCAAAAACATCGAGCGGATCGACACCATTGCCTTTCGTCTTGGACATCCGCTGGCCATCCGAAGCAAGCACCGTCCCGGTGATGTAGACGTCATCGAACGGACGCTCGTCAACGAAGTTCAATGAGGACATAACCATCCTCGAGACCCACAGAAAGATGATGTCGCGCGCCGTGATCAGCACGTCGGTAGGGTGAAACGCGGCCATGTCCTCAGTCAGGTCCCCAGGCTTCTGCCAGCCAAGCGTGGAGAACGACCAGATCCAGGATGAGAACCAGGTGTCCAGCACGTCTTCTTCCTGGACAAGCTCTTTCCCTCCAGCCTTTTCTGAGGCTTCTTCCGACGAGTTCGCGACGTAGACGTTTCCTTCATCGTCATACCATGCCGGGATCTGATGCCCCCACCAGAGTTGTCTAGAGATGGTCCAGTCACGCAGGTTCTCGAGCCAATCGGTGTAGACCTTTGTGTGGGGATTGTGGGGCGTGAACTTCGGGAGGTCGTCTGAGTTCTTGAGGTTCAGCGCGAGGTCGCGCATTCCTGCCATACGGACCCACCACTGTTCTGAGATCAATGTCTCGATCACTGTCTTGCAGCGTTCGCAGACCGGAAGGATGATCTCGTACTCGTCGATCTTTTCGAGCAGTCCGAGCTCTTCAAACTTCTCAACGACAAGCTTTCGTGCTTTGAACCTGTCGAGCCCTTCGAATTCCGCACCCGCCTCCGCATTCATCGTGGCGTCGTCGTTCATCACGTTGAGCTGGGGAAGCGAGTGACGAAGCCCTAACTCGTAATCGTTCGGATCGTGAGCCGGCGTGATCTTTACTGCACCCGTTCCGAATTCCGCATCGACGTACTCGTCCGCGATCACGGGAATCTCCCTTCCTGTCAGAGGAAGTTTGACTGTCGCTCCCACTAGATCCCTGAACCGGTCGTCTTCAGGGTTCACCGCTACTGCCGTATCCCCGAGCATTGTCTCCGGCCTTGTCGTAGCAACCGTGAGGAATTTGCTCGTGCCCTTGACCGGATATTTCAGGTAGTAGAGCTTGCCGTCCTTTTTCGGTTGATCCTGGACCTCAAGATCCGAAAGCACGGTCTTGTCGTTCGGACACCAGTTGACTATCCGGGCGCCCCTGTATATCGCACCCTCCTCGTAAAGCGCTACGAAAACAGAGGTTACTGCGTTGGAAAGCGAGTCCTCCATAGTGAACCGTTCGCGCGTCCAGTCCACCGATATTCCCTCGCGGCGCATCTGTTGAAGGATCGTTCCGCCGTATTTCTCCTTCCATTCCCAGACCCTCTTCGTAAACTCTTCGCGGCCTATGTCTTGAGGAGTCTTTCGCTCTTCTTTCCAAAGCTTGTCCGTGACCATCTTCTGGGTCGATATGCCCGCGTGGTCGATTCCGGGAAGAAAGAGCGTTCGGAACCCCAGCATACGTTTCCGGCGGGTGAGTACGTCCATCAGCGTGTGCTGAAGAGCGTGCCCCATATGAAGACTTCCCGTCACGTTAGGAGGCGGAATGACGATCGAGTATTTCGGCGCATTCTCATCACCGTTTATCTCGGGCGAGAATAAGCCGTTCGATTCCCAGTATTCGTAATGTTTCTTCTCGGCTTCCGCCGGATCGTATTGCTTTGAGAGTTCCATATGAAGGTGTCGGACGCTGCCGAAAGCTGCCCGTTTCGGCTCGCAAAAACCTGATTCTAGAACAAAAACGGCCTGTTTTCATCTTCGTGTGAAAACAGGCCGTCTTGATAGATCAGATGAAGATTATTCGTTTAGCTTCTGCTCCGTCATCTTCTTGATGATCAGTTCGGCCATTTCGGGCACGACCTCCCAGGCGATCTCGCGGACCGCTTTTTCGGAAAGCCGTTCGACTACACGTCTTGCGATCTCTTCAACGATCTCATCGGGGATCGTGGCCTCAGCCGGCGGAGCAGGTTCCTCGTAATTCTGTAGATCCGAAGCCGCCTGAAAAGGCGCTTCGGAAACCGGTTCCGGCTCCTCTGAAAGATCTGTCGTTTCAAACTTGTCGCGGATCGAATGCTCCGCGTATTCGTGCTCTTGCTGTTCTGCCTGATGCTCAGTCTCCGCCGTGTGAAAATGTCGATCCTCTGTTTCCGATGCTTGAGATGTCAGGTCAACCGGAAGCTCCAGCAGCTCTGACTCGTCAAGCTCCACGGTCATATTGCCTAACTCCTCGGACTCGGAAGGAGAATCCGACGGCCCGAGGGGTATCGGCGCAAACGAACGGTCTTCGGCCGCCTCGGAATACTCGGTGTCCTGTGGTTCCTGATACTCAGAAGCAGTGTCTTCGCCGTCCCCGTCCTCGGTGGCAGCGTCATAACTGTTCCATTCGGTCTCGGGTTCTGGTTCAGTTTCCTCGATCCGGGGTTGGGGTGACTCGAACTGTTCGCTTTCGGATTCGATGGGAACCGCCTCGATCGGTTCGTCGTCTCCGTGAAATCTCTCTATTATCGGCTCTTTGTACTCACCGTAACCGGCGGAAGCTTCATCAAGCGACCGAGGTTCGCCTTCAGATCCACTGTCCCCGAATTCCGCCTGGTCGTCGTCTGCAGAAAAATTGTCCGAATAGTACTGCGACGGCTGGTCGTCAGCAGCGACCGGTTCGTCTCCGGCAAACTGTTCCGACACGACCTCCGGCGGCGAAACTTCCGATTCAAATCCACCGGGAGCAGCTGCGCCAATGTTCTCAGCTTCCTTCGGGTCCTCGTCGAACCCATCTACCGGCTCAAAGACCGGCTCCTCGGAACGGACTTCTTCCTGGTCCTGGCTTCCGACCTGCTCGGTCTCGATCGTTTCGTCTTCAAATCCGCCTGCAAAGGGTATGGATGAAGCGCTGATCACCATTTCGTGGTCAGAAGGATACTCGACCGTGTCGTCAAACCGGGGCTGCTCCTGGATCTCCTCGCCCCTCAAGAACCCGTTTACCAGATCGACCAGCGCGGCAATGCTTTCAAATGGTTTCGTAATATGAGCATCAGCGCCGACCCTCTTGGCTTCCTCCTCATCAAAAGGCTCGAACGAACCGACAAGAAGGATTACAGGGATGTCTCGGCCGAGGTCCATCGACTTAACCTTTTCACAAATCTCGTATCCGTTTACGCCCGGAATGTTCACATCCGCCATCACAAGATCGGGCGGAGATTCCCGAAGACTATCCAGCGCCGAGTTTCCATCGCTGACGGACTCGACCTCGACCCCTTCACCTGAAAAGGTGAGGTTGACGACTTTCTGGATGGTTACTGAATCGTCTGCGAGAAGCAGAGTGGAACTTGCCACGTCAAAAGGCTCCTTTGCACTCAAAAACAGGGGTTACAGGCCCCGGATAACTCTGAAAACTAACACCGACCCAGAATTTCGTCAAGAAACTCCGCTACTGCCTGCGGCAGCTTCAAACGTTCTAGATGAACATCTTCAGCATCGTCCTTAATTGGGACGTCGTGAAGGGCTTCGGGAGAAACGCCACGGCTCCCGCGGAAAAACTGTCGGATGAGAATTTGGGATTTTGTTCCCCCGTCATCATTATGACAGGAATGTTCATCAGGCGCTTTTCCGACTGCATATAGCGCACAAGCTCGGTTCCCTGTATGTAGGGCATCACGACGTCGAAGATCGCCGCAGCGAATTTCGAATCTGTTTGGAGGCATTGATACGCCTCTTTGCCGTCGCGGGCGGAAACCGCGGTGTACCCTTCCTTTTCCACGATCGCTTTGACGAGTCGTAGAATCGCGGGATCATCATCTGCTACAAGAATCAGTTTGGGAGATTCTTCTTTCTCTTGATCCATATAGGAGTTACGAATTGATTGACTGAATCGGTCAGCCGGCTTCGGCGCTCGATGAGTTCTTGCCTATCTTAACAAAATCCGCTGCGCACGCTATAGCCGCCAGCATGCTGTGATGATCCGCCTCGCCTTTTCCTGCGAGGTCGTAAGCCGTCCCGTGATCGACCGAGGTGCGAATAAGGGGAAGACCAAGCGTCACATTCACGCCTCTTCCGAAGGAAAGCGACTTGACCGCGATGGTAGCCTGATCGTGATAGCAGGCGATGACACCGTCAAATTCGCCGCGATATGCACGAAGGAATACCGTGTCAGGCGAGAACGGTCCCTTTACATCTATCTCGTGGACCATTTGGCAGGCTTCCACTGCAGGCTGGATCTCGTTCTGCTCCTCGTCGCCGAACAGGCCGCCTTCGGAAGCGTGAGGGTTCAATCCGGCTACTGCGAGTGTCACTTCTCTGCCGAGAAGCTTTGACAACTCACGGTCTGCGAACCGTATCAGCTCGATCATCGCATCCTTCTTTACCTTTCCAATCGCCTCCTTTAAAGAAAGATGCGTGCTGAGAAGAAGTACCCGGAGATCACCTGACATAAAACTCATGCGAAAGTCCCGGGTGTTCGTCAAATCTGCAAGGAATTCAGTGTGCCCTGGAAAATCGTACCCTCCAAGATTAAGTGAGGCCTTGTTTATAGGCGCAGTGCAGATGGCGTCGATGATGCCGGCATTCCAGAGCTCGACACCTTCCATGATGTATTCGGCGGAAGCCTTTCCGGCATCGGGTGACTCAATGCCTAAAGTTATGGAAGCGTCAAAAATGTTCGGCAGGTTTCGAACGGCTACAGATGTCTGAGGAAAGGAAGGGTCTTTTCTGTCAAATGCCTCTAGCGAGACCGGCAGTCCGAATCGCCTAGCCTCGTCGCGCAGGAATTCGAGGTCGCCAATTACAAGCGGTTCGCAGACATTTCTCAGCTCCGGATCGACGACGGACTTAAGCACGATCTCGGGGCCGATTCCTGCCGGATCACCCATAGTGATCCCTATGACCGGTTTAGCCTCTTCAGTCATTGAATTCCCGCGGCAAAAAGCCGTTAAGAAGATATCAGATTTCCAAAAGAAACTCGCGCGAGCAGATGTGCCTGCTGGCCCGCGCGAGGGGAGAAGGAGGATTAGCCAAACTCGTCCGATTCAGGAAGCGCAATAGACGGTACTGCTAGTCGGCCTGTCTTCGTATGAATGTCGGAACGTCGAGATCTTCTTTCATCGCCTCTTCACCCGGCTTGAGACCTGGCTGAGCCGCGAACGATTGACCGACTGCTCTTACCTCGGGTTTGGCCGGGGTCGGAAGCTCGACGCTTCTTACGGAATTCTCGAATCCCGTCGCGATCACCGTGATCTTAACATCGTTGTCGTTGGTTTCGCTGTAAACCGTTCCGAAGATTATATTTGCGTCTTCGTCGGCTTCGTCGTGAACGAGCGCGATCGCCGCTTCGATCTCATTGAGAGGCATGTTCTCGGAACCGGTGATATTGATCAGCGCTCCCTTGGCCCCCTTGATCGAGTTCTCTTCAAGCAGTTTTGAATCTATCGCAGATTTCATTGCCTCGATGGCGGCGCCCTCTCCGGAAGCGTGTCCGATTCCCATCAGTGCGACGCCCATTCCCTTCATGATCGACTTCACATCCGCGAAGTCGAGATTGATGATGCCGGGCACCGTGATCAGATCGCTGATACCTTTCACCGCCTGGAGAAGAACATCGTCAGCGCGCTGGAAAGCCTGCTTGATGGTGATCTGCTCTTCCACTTCCTTTAAACGAGAGTTCGGGATCGTGATGATAGTGTCGACGCATCCGCGCAGTTCCGCGAGGCCGTGCTCGGCCTGCTGCATCCTCTTCTTCCCTTCGACGCCGAACGGCTTGGTGACTACAGCGACCGTCAGCGCGCCCATTTCGATCGCCAGAGCAGCGATCACGGGAGCCGCTCCGGTTCCTGTGCCGCCTCCGAGGCCGGTCGTGACAAATACCATGTCCGAGTCCTCGAGGACATCCATTATCTTCTCGGTATCCTCGATCGCCGCCTCACGTCCGATCGTCGGATCGGCTCCGGCGCCGAGTCCCCTGGTGAGCCTGCTTCCGAGCTGGATCTTGATGGGAGCCTTCGAATCGTTGAGAGCTTGAAGATCGGTATTTGCAACTATGAACTCAACATTCTGTACCCCGGCCTCGATCATTCGGTTAACGGCATTGCCGCCACCTCCGCCTACTCCGATTACCTTGATCTTGGCGCCGGTGATCGGAGGATCGTCAAGAAAAATTTCGAACTTGCGATTGGCAATATTAAGACCATCAGTGTTCATGTTAGTCGCTTTCCTATTTAAGTTTTTAGTAAGACCTGTGGCGCGAGCGGGAGTTGGAGCGATTCGGCCGAATCAACAATATGTTGTGTCTATGGGCTGATAGCATACAACGATTAGGGGTCAAAAAGCTAGTCGAAGTTGAAATTTATTTGAATTTTCCCGTAAAGCTTTCAAACCATTCGGCTACCCTCCGTCCGGTAGACCGACCTGACGAGTCAGAGCCCCTCGAATGAGCTCTCATCGACGTCAATGCGAGGCCGATCGCGGCGGCCCACTCGGGCGAATGAAGCCCGTCGAGAAGACCTTCCAGAAGATCTTCACGCGGATATCCGACACGCGTCGGCGCATCAAAAACCTGTTCGGCAACTTCCACGATTCCGCGTATCGAAGCAGTTCCACCTGTCAGGATCACTCCGCTTGATATCTGCTGCCCTGAGTTCGCCACTTCCTGCGCGATGTACTGCAGAAGCTCGACCGCCCTCGGCTGGAGAATGTCGGTAAGTATCTCTTTCGAGAGCTCGCGAGTCTCGCTTCTTCCGACAGGAGTGATCTCGATGACCTCTTTTCTTTCATCGTCGCTCAGGAGAAAGCCCGCCACGCATCCGGTGACACGCTTTATCTTCTCCGCATCGGCGATCGACACCCTCAGACCGGTCGCGATGTCTTTCGTGAACTGCATTCCTCCGAAAGGAAAGACCGCGGTGTGCTGGACCGCGCCCCTACCGAAGATCATCATGCTCGTGATCTCTGAACCCATGTTGACGAGCGCACAACCATATTCGGTGTCGTCATCGGTAAGTGTTCCGGTCGAGGCCGCAAGCGGTTCGAGGATCATCTGCTCGATCTGGATACCCGCGTTGTGAACCGCCTTGATGATGTTCTGGCTTGCGGCGCTCGGGCTTGAAACCACGTGGACGAGGGCTTCAAGCCTGGAACCGCGCATGCCTATCGGCTCGGTGATGCCGTCCTGCCCGTCGATGATGAACTCCTGCGGCAGACGGTCGACGATCTCCCAGCCTGCGGGAAGCTGCATCGCGCTGGCGGACTCTATGGCCCGCTGAACGTCGTCTTCAGAGATCTCGCGGCCCGCACCCGCAACGGCAACAACGCCGCTCTTGCTTTCGCCCTGAAGATGCTCGCCCGAAAGATTAACGGTCGCAGAATCGATCTCGATACCGCTTACACGCTCGGCTTCTTCGACTGCCTTTGAGATCGACTCGACAACCGACTTCGTAGTCGTGACGATGCCGCTCCGAAGACCCTTCGATTCTGCCACTCCCGCACCGATCACATTCAGCTTTCCGTTTTCCGCCGGTTCGCCGATGACGCACCTGACGCGGCTTGTACCGATGTCAAGGCCTACTACTTGTTCTGTTGGGTTAGCCATAGATCTGCGACCTCTGTGTTCAGGAATTCCTGTAGCCGATCACCGGGTTCGGTTCGTTTGGCCCGATCACGTACTTGATCCTTTCGCCTTTTCCGGCGATCGTCTCCAGGCCCTTTTTAAGTCCTGGTGCGTAATCTCCCTGCCCGAGGGATATCGTCACTAAATGACCCGAGTCTTCCACTTGTGCCTGCGGATCCTTTACGTCGGAGAGGTCAACTGCCTTGACCCGTTTTGCGAGGCCGAATTGCCTCCACTCTGCGACTAGTTTCTTGTATAGATCGACTCTTCTACGGTTCATCTCCCGGGCTGATTCACTTGCGTCGGTGTCCCAGCCAAGGAGCACGAACGGCGGCAAGGGACCGGTAGTGTCTTTCGACACTTTCGATAGGATCTTGGCATCGTCGTCGACAAGGTAGTCCGCCTTGCCCATTCTGACCGTCGCGACCGGGACCCTTTCCCTGATCGTCACGCGAACGATGTCAGGGAGTACCCTGGCGACGCTGGCGTGCCTGACGAACTTAAGCTCCTCAACGCCTTGTTTGATCTCTTCGAGATCGGCATTCCAGACCCCTGTCCTGAACGCCTCGGAGCGGACTATCTGTTCTACCTTCGCCGGCGAGACCCTTTCGGCTCCGACCGTTTCCACCCTTCGGACCTCGAAGAAGTCCGAAGATGCGACGCTTCGCACGCCGGCCGACAACAATAGCCCGAGACAAAAGAGAATGCATGCGGCGAGGAATAGCGGCACGGCGAAATTGATCAGCTTGCTTCCGCCCGTCTTCCGCCTCGTCCTGGCAGTCGTCTTCTTTCTCCTTGTTCTTTGCGTTGTGGTCTTTCTTCTAGGCATTTTGTGTTTTGATTTTCTCTAACAAGTCGTCTGACAGTTTCGTGATGCTCCCTGCTCCAAGGGTGATCACAAGATCGTTGGGTGCAAGCTCCTGCGAAACAAACTCCGCTGCCGTCTCGATGCCGCCGATGTAGCGAACGCCTCTGTGGCCGAATCCGACGATCTTCTCTGCCAGCACCTCGGCAGTTATCCCCTCGATCGGTTTCTCGCTCGCCGGGTAGATGTCGGATATGTAAACCATGTCTGCGTTGTTGAACGATGTTGCGAACTCCTCCATCAGGTCCTTTGTTCGCGAGTACCTGTGCGGCTGGAAAACGACGACGATCCTTCTGCCGCCGGCGCTGTTCTTTGCAGCCTCCAGGGTTGCGGTGATCTCGGTCGGATGATGTCCGTAGTCATCAAACAGCGTAATGTCATTCACTGTCCCCTTGTACTGGAATCTCCTGTCAGCATTCTTGAAGTGTTTGAAAGCTTCGGCGATCTTCGGAAACTCGATGTCAAGCTCAAGCGCCACAGCGATAGCGGCAAGCGCGTTATAAACGTTGTGCCTTCCCGGAACCGGCAGTTCGATCTCACCAAGTTCGCCTTCCCGGCTCAATACCTTGAAACGGGAACCGAAGGTGTCGTTGAATTCGATGTTGCCTGCCGAAACGTCCGCCTGTTTGCTGAACCCGTACGTAACGACCCTGCGCGTAACGTTCGGGATGATGGACTGGACGTGGTGATCGTCCATACACAGGATCGCGGCACCGTAGAACGGCACCTTGTTCACGAAATCCGTGAAGCACTGAAAGACATCCTCCATTCCGGAATAGGATTCCATGTGCTCGCGGTCGATGTTCGTCACGACGGCGATCGTCGGGTAGAGCATCAGGAACGACCGGTCGCTTTCATCAGCTTCCGTAACGAACCACTCCGAGTCTCCGAGTTTTGCGTTCGAGCCGAGCGTGTCCACCACGCCGCCGACTATCGTGGTTGGATCGATTCCCGCGTGGCCAAGTACGGTCGCGACCATAGATGTCGTGGATGTCTTGCCGTGCGATCCGGAAACCGCTACCGAATAAGGCTTGAGCGTCATCAGTTCGGCCAGCATCTCCGCCCTCGGGATCACAGGTATCTTCTTGTCCCGCGCGGCAACGATCTCGGGGTTGTCCTGTTTGATCGCGGACGAATACACGACCACCTCGGCGTCTCCGATGTTTCGTTCCGAGTGCCCTTCGAAGACCTTCACTCCTACAACTTTCTCCAGTCTTTCGGTGTTCTTAGAACGATTCAGATCTGAGCCCGAAACATTGAAACCGAGATTCGAAAGGACCTCCGCGATACCGCTCATTCCGATCCCGCCGACGCCTATGAAATGTATGTTTTTTACATGACGAAACATGTTTTCATCTATCAATGATCATGTATCAATGATCGAGTTTCTATTTTGTGTAACTACTCGTTCCTGTTTTAACTGCGCAACAAAAAACATGAGTTTTGTGACATCAGAACCTTGAATCGTGAAACCTGACACATGATCCATGACAGTTGCTTACCGCTTACCGCCCGCCGCAAGCTCCTCGATGATGTCCGCGGCCGCCTTTGCCGCATCGTTCTTTGCCAGCTTTCGCGCCGATTCGCTCATTCTTCGTAGCCTTTCCGAATCCGCTATCAGCTCTTTGATCTCACTGGCGAGCCGCTGCCCTGTCAGGTCCTTCTGCAGGATCATCCTGGCGGCACCTGCGTCCTGCATTGCCTCCGCATTCTTCCGCTGATGATCATCCGCGGCGGTCGGCAATGGAACCATGATCGCCGGCCTGCCTGCCGCCGCGAGTTCTGCGCAGGTCGTCGCTCCGGCTCTCGTGACGAGCAAATGCGCGTCTCGGAACTTCCCCATCATGTCGCTCACGTAAGCGGTCACTTCCGATTCCTTCCAGCCGGCGTCCGCATAACCTTTTCTAACCGTCTCGAGGTCGGGTTCGCCAGTTTGATGAGTGATCCGAAGCCTGTCCCTCACATCAGCAAGGTGTCCGAGTGCATCGACCATCGCGGTATTGATCCCGCGTGCTCCCTGGGAGCCTCCAGTAAGAAACAGGTTCACTTTATCCCCGTCAGGAGAAGGCCCGATCGAAAAAAACTCATTGCGTACCGGGTTACCGATCACTATTCCCTTCTTGCCAAAATGTTCAAGCGCTTCCTCGAAAGCCAGCGCTGCTTTTGTTACGAATGGCGCGAGCTGCCGATTCGTGAATCCCGGAAGCGCATTCGAATCCATTACCAAGGTAGGGATTCTTGAGAAGCTCGCCATCAAAAGCACGGGACCCGAAACATATCCTCCGGCTCCGGCGACGACGTCGGGCTTGAACTTGCGAAGGATCTTTAGCGAATCGAGAAAGCTCTTAGGAAGAATCGCGAGGCCCTTGACCTTTCCGGCGATACCCATGCTCTTAAGCCCGGAACTGCTTATCGTTTCGATCGGAAAACCATTTTCCGGCACGATCCTGTTTTCGAGTCCCCCTTTCGCGCCGACGAACAATACCTCGCCGCCCCTCGAGACGATCTCTTTCGCTACCGCGATACCCGGATATATGTGCCCGCCAGTACCTCCGGCGGCGATGATCACTTTCATCAAACCTCGGAGCGCCTCACGCTCCCATCTTCACTTTGGCCTTGCTCTTGACCGGCCTTTTTCTGGTTACCTTTCTTCCCTTCTTTACCCTGCGCGCCTTGCGCTCCTTCCTTGGGGTTTGGGTCCGGTGCAGGCCGTTCTCAAGCGAAACGTATCCGGAATACTGCGATATGTTCAGAAGTATTCCCACAGACACCAGAGTCACGAGGATCGACGATCCGCCATACGAGATGAACGGAAGAGGAATCCCCTTCGGGGGCAGGATCGAGATCACGACGCTGATATTGAAGAGCGCCTGAACGATGATCCCCGTGATCAGCCCGATCCCGAGCAACATTCCGAATCTCTCAGGAGCCAGAAGCGCCGATCTTGCGCCGCGCCACAGCAACAGGCCGAAGGCCACGAGCACCGCCATTGCGCCTATCAGCCCGAGTTCCTCGCCCACCACCGCGAATATAAAATCCGAATGCGGATACGGTAGATAGAAAAGCTTTTGTTCGCCTCTTCCGAATCCCTCGCCAAACACACCGCCCGAACCGATCGCGTAGAGAGACTGGACGACCTGGTAGCCGGAAGAATCGGCCTTTTCGAAAGGGTCCATGAAGGCGATCAGCCGTTCGATCCGCCAAGGCGCATACACGAGCGCTGCAACGCCGACCGCTAACAGTCCCGCGCCCACTGCCGCGATATGCAGAAACTTTGCTCCCGCAGAAAAATAGACGGCAACGAAGATCGCGCAGAGAACTATTACCGTACCGAGATCCGGTTCGAAGAACACTAGTCCGCCTACGACTCCGAGAACGGCTACGCAGGGAATCACCGTTTCTTTCAGGTTTCCGATCGAATCCTCATTCTTTGTCAAAAAATAGGCTGCGAAGAGCGGCAGGGCGATCTTCGCCATCTCTGATGGCTGAAGCGAGAACCCGCCGATCCTGATCCATCTCCTGGCACCGTTAACAGGGGGAAAGGCAAACACCGCTGCAAGGAGAACGACCGTGACGAACAGAACGCCGTATACGATCCACGGCTTCATAAGCCAGCGGTAATTGAATCTTGAAGCCGCGATCATTAGTACGAGGCCGATCGCGGTGAATGCCGCCTGCTTATAAAAGTATGCGTACTGTGTCGCACCGTCGGTCTCGCGGTCGGAGATCATTGCAGATGCGCTGTAAACCATCACGACCCCGAACACCGCCAAGAGGGCCGTGATGACGAGAAGAATCCAGTCCATCCGCTGTTTCTTTTCCATAGTCAGGTCGCGTTTCTGTTCGACTATCCGTTGGCCTTTTCAGCCGTCGAGCTACCCAGCAGGGCAACCTCATCCTTGAAATCCTTTCCTCGCTCCTCAAATCCGGAGTACATATCAAAACTCGCACAGGCGGGCGCCAGCAAAACAGTGTCACCTTCCTCCGCCGAACCGAATGCGATCCGAACGGCTTCCGCCATCGAACCGGCTTCGATACACTCCGATAGTTCTCCGAGCTGTTCTTCAATATTCGGAGCATCCTCGCCGATGAGCACCAATGCCCGGACCCGGTCTTGTACAAGGCCCGCGAGCGGTGAATAAGGGGCATTCTTTCCAAGCCCGCCGAGAATAAGGACGATGTTTCCTTCTGTGTCGCCGGCGATAGCCTCCAGCGCTTTGAGAGTCGCATCTACAGAGGTCGCTTTCGAATCGTTGTAAAAATCAACTCCGGCGATCGTAGCGACAAATTCAAGCCTGTGCTCGACTGCGTTGAAATCCCTGACAGTCTCGCGCATCGATCGGGGATCTGCTCCGCAGGCAAGCCCCGCCGCCATCGCAGCCAATACGTTCTGAACGTTGTGAACGCCGCGCAGCTTCATTTCGCTGCGTATCGCAAGTACCTTTTCACTTCCACCGGACCGGCTGACAAGCTCTTCGCCTCGAAGGAAGAGACCCTCGTCGAGCTCGCGAACTGTCGAGAACAGCACCGTATGAGCTTTTAAACCTTTCACCCACGATGAAGTGATCTCGTCGTCTGCGTTCAGGATCGCAACGTCCGACGAATCCTGATTCCTGAACAGCCTGTGCTTTGCGGCGGCGTAATCTGTGAACAGCTCGTACCGGTCCATATGGTTCGGCGTGACATTCAGACAGATCCCGACATTCGGCCTCAGATCGACGATCGTCTCGAGCTGAAAGCTCGACAGTTCTGCGACCGTCCAGCCGGCCTGCGAAGAGGAACCGGTCAGCGACAGAAGTGGGGTTCCGATATTTCCTCCCACCTGGACCTCTATGCCAGCATTCCTGAGGATCTCGCCGACGAGACTTGTCGTCGTCGTTTTTCCATTCGAACCGGTGATCCCGACGAGCCTGCCCTTGAGGAACCTGTAGGCGAGTTCGACCTCCCCGATCACCTCGCCGTCCTTTCTGTCAACATACCGCGCAGGAACAACTCCCGTAGGCACGCCGGGACTGATAACAACAAGGTCGATCTGATCCAGCAGCATCGACGGAATGTCGCCGTCGATCGTCGCCACGCCGTGCGAATCATTCAAAGAGCGTGCCTTCTCAGGCCATTCTGCGAGAGGCTTCCTGTCGTGCAGCGCGACCTTCGCGCCACGTTCAGCGAGGAAGGTGGCCGAAGCAACGCCGCTTCTTCCGGCGCCGAGAACCAGGGCTTTTCTTCCTTCGACCTTCATCTGCCAGGCGGGTCACTGCGCCCGCTATACTCTTATCTCAACTTCAATGTAGACAAACTTGCGAGAGCGAAGAGGATCGCGATGATCACAAATCTGAAAACGATCTTTGGCTCCTTCCATCCGACGTACTCAAAGTGATGGTGGAGCGGCGACATCTTGAAGACCCTTGTGCCCGGTCTTCCGCCGCGCTTCGTCAGCTTGAACACCGAGACCTGGATCATCACCGAAAGTGCCTCGATGATGAACACGCCGCCGATGAATGGAAGCATAAACTCCTGTTTCGTCAGGATCGCGACTGTTCCAAGCGCACCTCCGATCGCGAGCGAACCCACGTCTCCCATAAACACCTCGGCCTTTGGCGCGTTATACCAGAGGAAGCCAAGGCTTGCGCCGACCATCGCACCGCAAAACACCGTCAACTCAGCCGCTTCCGGCTTGTGTGTAATGTCAAGGTACTCGGCCCAGCGGCGGTCGCTCGAAACATAAGTCAGGGCAGTCAAAGCCGACATCGCGATAAACGTTACGCTGATCGCAAGGCCGTCGAGTCCGTCGGTCAGGTTCACCGCGTTCGAGGATCCAAGCAACACGAAAATGATGAACCCCAGATAAAGCCAGGGGCCTATATAGCTGATCCCGTTCACATCGGCTGTAGCCTTAAAGAACGGAATGCTGAGGTTCCACGGATAATTGGCAATCAGGTAAAGGACCAGCCAAACACCGAACGCCACGATTATCTGCCCGAACAACTTCTGCTTTCCTGTGAGGCCGAGGTTCCTTTTCTTGACGATCTTTATGTAATCGTCAGCGAAGCCCACCGAAGCGAAGAGTGTTGTCGCACCTAAAGCAAGCCACAGGTATATGCTGTCGAGCCTCGCCCAGAGCACGGTTGCGACGAATACCGAACCGATGATCAAGATGCCACCCATCGTCGGCGTTCCGCGCTTTTCCTGATGCATTTCCGGGCCTTCCTCGCGGATCTCCTGACCGAACTTCAATTCGGTCAGCTTCCGGATCACCTTTCCTCCTAAGAGGAGAGAGATCAGAAGCGCCGTGATGGTCGCCCACGTGGTCCTGAACGTTATGTACTGAATGACGTTCAGTCCCTTGAAGAAGTATGACTCGCTTGCCGAGCCGTACCCCTGATAGACCAGCTGATATAGAAAGTAGTAGAGCATTGCTCTCTTCCGAATTCAGGCAGCTACAGCTTTTAATCCGCCTTTACGTGATCTGCAAGTAACCTTTCGATGACCCTTTCGGTCCTTACTCCGCGCGATCCCTTGACAAGGATCACATCGCCCTCGCGGACGAGCGAACTGACAAGCCTGCCCGCCGCTTCCGAATCAGCCGAGAATTCAGCATCCTCCAGACCGGCTTCTATTGCACCATCGACAAGCGCCGTGGCAAGGCCCCTGACTCCGACCAGTTTGTCTATGCCGGACGCTGCGATCCTCTTCCCCGTTTCCGTGTGGATCGATTCTTCTTCATTGCCAAGTTCAAGCATTTCTCCGGCGACGACGATCTTTCGGGCGCCTTTAGGTGCCCCTTCGACAAGCGTCGCGATCATCTTTAGCAGCGCGTCAGGATTAGAGTTATATGAGTCGTTGAGGACAGTAAATCCCTCGGTAAACCGGATCACCTCGCCTCTCTGAGGAGGCGGGCCGACCGCACTCAGCGCCTCTGCTATCCGGGATGCGGTCATACCAAAAATGTGACCTGCCGCGGCGGCTGCAAGAGCATTCAGGATGTTGTGCTTCCCGGACAGAGAAAGATCGACCTCTTCAAATCCCTCAGGCGTCTGCAGCGTAAATCTCGTCTCGCCGTATCCACGGGCCTCAATGCCAAGAGCGGTCACGTCTGCCGGATTGTCGATGCCGTAAGTGAGAACCTTGCCTTTATGGCGATCCTTCATCCCGATGACGAACGGATCGTCGGCATTCAGAACTGCTGTCCCGCCGTCCTTTAGTCCTTCAACGAGCTCCGCCTTTGCATCGCGAATCTTCTCGATCGTCCCGAGGTGCTCGATATGAACCGGAAGCACGTTCAGCTCGATAGCAACATCAGGCGGCGTGATCGTACAGAGCCGAGCGATCTCGCGGTTCGGAGTGGACATCCCCATTTCCAGCACCGCTGCGTCGTAACCGGGGTCATTTACGAGATTCAGGACCGTCATCGGGTGACCGAGACCATTGTTGAGGTTCTTTGTATTCCTGAGGACCCTAAGGCCCGCAGCTTCCAGCACGTGTGCCGTTAGTTCCTTGGCAGTAGTCTTACCTGCACTGCCGGTAACTGCCACAACCGGTTTTCCCCACTCGCGATAAACATTTCTTGCAAGTGTTTGAAACGACACGATGACGTCGTTCGAAAAGATCAGCCTGTCTTCAAATGTGTCCAGTTCAGAATTGTGCTCTTTGAAACGGTCCCTACGAATGACACACGCCGCAGCTCCGTTCGCAAAAGCAGTTGGCACGAATCGCGTGGCGTCCTGGAATTCCCCGTTGAAACCGTTTGCTTTGAACTCGGGTTGTGAGAACGCAAAAAATAAGTCACCCGCTTTAACTTCCCGTGAATCCGTCGCGAACGAATTCACTTCGATGTCGAGCAAAGCGGGGTTGAAATCTGACGCAGCGGCCGCGTTCATATGATCGATTGCTTTCGATAATTTCAAGTTTTCTTCTTCTCGGCCGGCCTGATCGCCTTGGGCCGGTCGCCTGCGACATTCTCGGGATCCAGATCTTCTTTTTTCAGCGCTTCAGCTTCCTTTTTTCGTGGTTCAGGCACACTTGTTTCTTTCCGTGTCTCAGCCTCTGCGGGATCGGCGGCGTCTTCTTCGGACTCTTCGACCGCCAGCATCGGCTCTTCCGCGGGATCGTCAAACAACGGGATGTCCTCGGGGATCGAACCGTCCGGAGGAACGCCCCATCGCGGCAGGACCTTTTCCGCAATCTGCCTGAAGACCGGGGCCGCGACCTGACCGCCATAACGCAAGCCTCCCCTCGGCTCGTCAATCGTAATGGCGATAGCGACGCGGGGATCATCCGCGGGAGCAAAACCCACGAACGACGAAATGTATTTTGCGCGATTAACTCTTCGCAACTGAGGATCGTACTTCCAGGCAGTACCGGTTTTTCCGGCCGATGAGTAACCTTGAAGCTGGGCTTGTTTCGCGGTCCCGTTCAATACCACTTCACGCAGCATTTTACGAAGATTCCGCGCGGTCTCAATGCTTACAACACGTTCGGCCTTTGGCTTGACCGTTGAAACCGTACTTCCGTCAGATTGTCGAATTTCTTTGAGTACGTGCGGCTGGACTTTCACACCGTCGTTGGCAATGGTCGCAAATGCCACCGCCGTTTGCAACGACGTAACACCGATTTCGTAGCCGATCGACATCGAAGCGAGTGACATGCCTCCCCAGGCGTCCGGGTGGCTCAATTGACCCTCGGTTTCCGCCGGAAGCTCTACGCCGGTCCTCGATCCGAATCCGAATTCTGTTACATATTTATAGAAGGTGTCCTGCCCAACCGACTGACCGGTCCTTATAGCACCCACGTTGCTAGACTGCGCAAAGGCCTCCGTGTAACTCACAGATCCGATCGCGTGCGAGTCGCTGAACGTATAACCGCCGACCGTAAGCCTACCGTTACCACAATTTACAAACGCTTCTGGCGAGATCTTCCGTTCCTCGAGCGCCGCACCGTAAGTGACCATCTTCATCACAGATCCCGGTGAGAAGTTGTCTTCGATCACACGGTTTCGCCGGGTCTCCGGATCTGATTCGGAGTATCTGTTCGGATCAAAAGTAGGATAGTTCGCCATAGCGAGGATCTCGCCGGTCTTGGGATCAAGCACGACTGCCTTACCGGCGATCGCGTTGGCGTCTTTTACACCCTTTGCAAGTGCCATCTCGGTGTCAAACTGGATCGTGCTGTCGATCGTGAGGACGATGTCCTTCGGAGGTTCACGCTCCGTGCCGGTCTCGATATACACGCGCCCGAGCCTGTCCCGTTCTCTCCACTTACTGACAGTTTCTCCCTTCAGCACATCCTCCTGCGAACGCTCCACTCCGGACTGACCTTCGTCATTCGAGTTGCTGAACCCGATCACATGCGCAGCGAGTTCGTTGTGCGGATATTCCCGCCTTTGCTCTTTTCTCCACCCAAGCCCCGGATGGCCGACGGTTGTTGCGGCTTCATCACCGGAGTCCGAGAAAGCTTTGTTTACAGCGCGAAACACCTCGTCGGAGACCTTGCGCGCGATCCATATGAATCTGCGGCCGTTTTCCCTGCCTTCCTTCAGATCAGCAGCCAGCGCCTTGCGGTCAAGGTCCAGCACTTTCGCGAGTTTCTCCGATACCGACTTTTCGTCCTCAATGAACTTTGGGTCGGCGAAGAGCGATCTCGCCTGAATGCTCATGGCGAGCACTCCGCCGTCCCGTTCGTAGATCGTGCCGCGGAGCATCTTGCTTTTGTGCTCATAGCCGCGGGTCGATTCAGCCTGAGACTTCAGCCAGTCGTGCTGAGTGATCTGAAGGTGAACAAGACGGGCTCCGATGATCCCGATCCATATGATCAAAAAAGCCACGATGAACATATACCGTACGAAAACGGATCTCATCGGGCTTTTTTCGGTTCGCTTGCGGCTGCGCGGTTTCGGCATCGGTTTTATCTTTCTACTGAGTCGTCGATCACGCGGCTGCGTGTGGTTGCCGAGGTTTCGGCTTTCTTCGTGACTGGCTTTTCAACCGGTTTCTTTTTTTCGGCTTTCGCCGCCGGCGCCGACTTGACGATCTTCATCACTTTCGGCTTTTTCGTCTCGCCTGCAGGCCCGCGCGGCTTCTGTTCTGAAGGCTTGTCAAGAAATGTCCTTACCGGGGAGGTTGCGACCGACGCCGCGTCCTCAGCAGGGGCGGTTGAAGCAAGAAGCGGTTCGGGCCTCTCGCCGAACGGCGCCAGATTTCGAACTGTAGTCGCCGTCAGACCCAGCTTTTCCGCCTCACGCTTTATCTGATAAGGCGAAAGCGCGACCTCTTTCTGAAGCTGAAGCCTCCGGTTCTTTGAGCGGAGTTCATCGATCTGTCCGCGCAGCGAATTGTTCTCCATGCCGTACTGCATCGTGTAGAAGTGCTGCTGGGCTGCGAAGAAGAATCCTGTTGCTACGAGGGCGCCGAAAAAGATGGTCGCCAGGCAGTATTTCCAGGGGAGGGGCTCTTTCTTGCGTGCCGCGCGGGAACGCGGAGCGCTCTGGAATTTTTTCTTTTTCATTTCAAGTTTTACCGGGGCTTAACTGCTTGTTTCTTCTGACATGCACGGAGCTTTGCGCTCCTTGCACGGGGATTTTCAGATACTTCCTCTTCCGAGGGTACTATCGGTTTGCGCGTCAGGATCTCGACATCATCGGTCATACCGCAAACGCATTTCGGGAACTTCGGCGGACAAAAACATCGGCCTGAGGCTTTTTGCATCGAGCGCTTTATCACTCTGTCCTCAAGCGAGTGGAAAGTGATAACCGCCAATCTGCCGCCGGCAGACAAAAGGTCGATCGAATCCGCAACAAATTCTTCAAGGACCTCTATCTCACGGTTCACGGCGATCCTGAGCGCCTGAAAAGTCCGGGTTGCGGGATGGATCTTGTCATTCCGTTTTCGTCCGACGGCTCTGGCGACGAGATCTGCAAGTTCGGTTGTCGTCCTTACGGGGTTGCCTTCGTCCCGCCTATTGACGATCCATCTGGCGATCCGCCTCGAGCGCCTCTCCTCTCCGAATTTGTAGATCACATCTGCGATCTCTTCTTCGGAAAGCCCTTCGAGAAGCTCCGCGGCGGTCTTTTCTCCAGAGTCGCGGTTCATTCTCATATCGAGAGGGGCGTCAAACCGGAAACTGAATCCACGATCCTCGCTGTCGAGTTGAAGGGACGAGACTCCAAGATCCGCAACAATGCCGTCAACCGACCTGAAGCCCATTTCCCTTACGACCGATTCGATCTCCGAGAAGTTCGAATGTACCGCCTTGAAGCGGCTGCCGAACCGTGCGAGCCTTTCTTCCGCAAGTCCGATCGCCTCGGGATCGCGGTCGATGCCGACGATCGAAAGGTCTTCGAAACTGCCAAGAAGGGCTTCGGAATGACCGCCGAGCCCAAGAGTCGCGTCGATGAGGACCAGTCGGGAAACGGGTTTCATCAGCGCGACGATCTCACCGGGCAAAACCGGCTTGTGGAGGGTCTCAGCTTTGTCTGCCTTTTCCTTCAAAGAACAAAGTCTGACTGCTCGATAAGTATCGATATTTGGACAAGTGCCCGGCGGGATACCAGATTCAGAGCTGTTTGGTATGAGAAAGCGATTCTCGTTGCCGCCAGTCCTCTTTTCCGGCAACCGGACCTTTTCCGCTATCAATTTGAATTGGGGAAGTGCTTAAAACGCCTCTTGTCTTAAACACATTGTCGGAGTGGTTAACCTCAGTCAAAAATCGTCTTTTTAGACTGCTTCCAACGAATTACGGGAGAATTTTACGCTTCAAGGTTAAGCAATGTCAAGATAAATCAGCCCAGTTTTTAATCAACTGCTTAAAATTTGCCAACATCTACGGTTTTCCTGCGGGATTTAACTATTCGGACATCAATGTATAATGTGCTTCGCTCCGGAGACGTTTTCGGCCCGGCATACGAAATATGGAGATTCCTCTGTATCAACTTGTTTTGTTCGGGATCGCCGTCGCGCTTGCGAACGTCATCGGCGGCCTCATACTGTTCCCTACCGGCATACACCGGAAATACAAGAGCCTTCTGAAGTACCTTCTCGCCCTCGGCGCCGGCTTTATGCTTGCCGTCACTTTCGTCGAGGTTCTGCCAAAGACGATCGAACTCTGGCAGGGAACGTACGTTAACCAAGCGCCGCTCTACGCGCCACTCATACTTTTTCTTGGCGGGTATCTCCTTACCCAGTTCTTTGAGCACACGATCGCACCGCATTTCCATCTGGGTGAAGAGGTTCACGCAGACCACCTGCTTCCTGCCTCCTCTGCTTACACAGCGATCGGAGGGCTCCTGATCCACGCGTTTTTTGACGGCGTCTCGATATCGGCCGCTTCGCAGGTGGATTTCCGGCTTGGAGTGCTGATGTTCATAGCTGTGTTTCTTCACAAGTTCCCCGAAGGCTTTACGATCGGATCGATGGTACTAGCTGCCGGCAAAGGCATTCGAGAGGTGACGATGTCTACGGCGCTAGTGGGTGCGACCACGCTGGCGGGCGTGCTTGGCTTCTATCTCATCGGCTCCAATCTTGATTCCGCTGTCGTCTATGCTTTGCCCATCGCCGGCGGGGTAACTCTTTACGTTGCGGCTTCCGACTTGATCCCGGAGGTCAATCACCACGGCGGTAAGAACCCCCTTGTTTCTCTCTCGGTGTTTGCCGGTGTGGCCCTTTTCTTCGCACTCCACTTTCTACTGCACGAGGCCGTCGGCGGTTGACCGCGCCTGTATAGACTTTGGCGCGGACGGTTCGTTTGGCACAATAGAGTCGTGCGGAAAACCCATCCCCTTTTTCTCTCAGCCGGGCTCATCGCTTTGCTGTTCTTCGTCCTGGCGGGCGTCTCGTTCCCGCAGGATCAGCCCTTTTCCATAAACGTTTCGCCTCTGGACAAGCCGGAAAGTCCTGTAATGGATTATGCCGGTGTTATGGATGAGACGACGCGGACCCGGATCGCCCAGAAGATCATCGATTTTAGCGAATCTTCTGATCCCAGGGTCGAGATGGGCGTTGCCGTGATCAGGACCACCGGCGGGCGGGATATCTTTGACTATTCCCTTGCAGTCGCGAGGGGTTGGGGGATAGGTTCGACGGAAGACGACAACCCGGGCTTGCTGCTGCTGGTCGCGATCGAAGACCGCAAGTACTTTACGCAAGTCAGCAACGATCTTGGCGATGAGCTACCTGACGGATTGGTAGGCTCGCTTCAGAGGCAATTGCTCGTGCCCGCTTTTCGCGCAGGGGATTACGGAAAGGGCATCGAGGACACGATCGATGCATACATCGAGACCGTAAAGGCGGCTCAAAGCGGCTTGCCGGTCACAGCGTCTACTCCTGAACGGGTCTACGAGAGGGACTACAACTTCCTCTCAAGTGGATTCGCGAGGTTTATCTGCTGCCTGGCGATCGTGCTCTTTCTTATAGCTATCGCCTATGCGAACAATAGAGGGGGCGGTGGCGGCCGTGGAGGCGGAGGTGGCGGCGGGATTGATGGCGGGGATGTCCTCGCATTGATCCTGGCAGGCTTGCTTAACAGCGGTAGTTCCGGCGGATCTTCATCCGGTTGGAGCTCAGGAGGTTCTTCCGACTGGAGTGGAGGCGGCGGCTGGGGAGGCTTCGGCGGCGGTGGAAGCTTTGGCGGAGGAGGAGCCGGCGGCGGCTGGTAATCGAGCCGGCGGAAGGAACTCGTAATTATGCAGCATTATTTTGAAGATTTCATAGAAGACCTTGTTCAGACACACGGCGAGAATCTAAAGTCAGTGGTGCTGTATGGCTCTGCAGCCACCGGAGAGTTCGTCCCGTTCGAATCCGACTACAACCTTCTTGTCGCTCTTGAGAAGATCTCTCCCGAGGATCTGAGAAATGCCCATAGCGCGATACGCGAATGGGTGAAGCTGGGGCATCCTGTTCCGATGTACTTCACGGTTTCGGAACTGCTTGACGCCGGCGACGTATTTCCGATCGAGTTTCACTTTATGGAACGCGGGCGGAAGGTGCTTTTCGGAGAGGACGTTCTTTCCCACGTCGAGATTTCCGATACGAATCTGCGACATCAGCTTGAATACGAGCTCAGGAGCCACCTGCTGCGGCTTCGAAGGATTTATATCGAGGTCTCGACCTCAGGAGAGCGGCTGGCGGACCTGATGGGCAAGAGCATCTCAAACTTCGCCTCGGATTTCCGTGCGATCTTTTTGCTCAGGGGTATAGAGCCGCCGCTAAAGAAGAGGGACATCCTCCGCGAAACCGCGAAACACGCCGGGATCGAAGGCGCATCGTTTGAAAAAGTACTTGCCATTCGTGAGAATGAGGCAAAGGAAAAGATGGAAGTGACAGAGGCGAACGAGTTGTTCGCCGATTATCTGAAGGACATTGAGTCGGTGATCAATGCCGTTGACGTCCTGGAATAGACCGCCGAAGGGCGTATGGGAGATCTGACAATGAAGAGAGTTACTTTACTTCTTATCGTGTTTGCGGCCGTCACTTTTTCGGGCTGCAGCTATAACGAACTCACGGCCAAACATCAGAACGTGAAAGGCAAGTGGGCGGACGTCGAGAGTGCTATGCAGCGGCGCGCCGATCTTTTACCAAACCTGTTCGAGGCAGCGAAGGCTGCCGGCTTCAATGAGCAGGAGGTGTTCGGCAAGATCTCGGACGCAAGGGCGAAACTTGCAGGTCTTCAGAATCAGCCCCCGGCAGGAGATGGAGGCGCAAGGTCGCCTGAGCAAAAGCAGGAGATAATTCAGGCCAACTCAGCCCTCAGCCGTCTTCTGGTCGTCTTCGAGAATTATCCCACCTTGAGATCGAACGAGGCGTTTCTGAAGGTGCAGGACCAGGTCGAAGGTACCGAGAACCGCCTGGATGTTGCCCGGCGGGATTACAACCAGGCCGTTACAGATTACAACACGACCCGAAACCAATTCCCTGCGGTCATTACGGCGTCGATCGTGGGCTTTGCCGAGGAACCCTTCTTTGAGGCGGACGAGGGTGCGAATGAGGTGCCAAGAATGGATGCGAACGATATGAAGAGCGATTCGTAGGTTGCTGGGTTACCACGGAGAACACAGAGGGCACGGAGTTCGTTTTTGACTCCGTGCCCTCTGTGTTCTCCGTGGTGAGAGTTCTTAGAAGCCTCGCGAATTGCACATTGAACAATGATCGCAGACGCGGCCGTGGGGCTCGAATGTGCAGTGCTTCTCCTTGTCTCCGTTCGATTCCGACGCTTCGAGAACGGCATATTTATCAAGGCTTGGATGCCGGGTGACAACTCGTGAAGAACCAACCGAAGTGCCCGATGATGAAAGAGACTTTTCTATTGCCTCAAGCCGGTTTCCCAGATCTTCGATAGCCTTCCAGACCTGTTCGTTACCGTCCGCTGACGGATCGTTGTGGAGCGCGGAAGCGATCCTTTCTGCCAAAGCCTGTTTCTGTTCGTCGCGCATCTTCTAACTACTTCTTCTTCGCCGTATCTTCGGGCAGAAGATCAACATAGTCTATTACTCCGACGATCGCCGAATCTATCGCCGCGCCCGGCCTTCCGGTCGCAACGGTCGAGGCAGAAAATCCTTCCCGTGCGATCAGCACAGTATCACCCTCTCCAGCGTCCACACCGTCTAGGGCGAGCAGCGTGAAATCGGTATCCTTGCCCTCCGGTGTCAACTGTCGACAGAGCATTATCCTGCTCCCCTCGTAACGCTGGTTCTTTTGAGTGGCAACGACGTTGCCGATAACACGGGCAATGATCATCGCTCTTTTTTGTAAATGTGAGAATCGGAATCGACGATTCCGACGATCGTGCAGTCTGTCGGTGTGGCGTCTCGCTTGAAAGGAAACGCGGCTTCTTTGCCGCGGCACCAGAAAACCAACTCTCCGACGCCCGCGCCTATTGCATCGAGCGCCACGAGAGGACTTCCAACCGGTTCAAGGTCCTCAGAAAGGTTCTGAACGATGAGTATCTTCCGGCCGCGAAGTGATTCGTTCTTGACCGTGCAGACGACGTTTCCGATTACTCTGGCGAGCTGCATCTAACCGTCTTTCTTTGGTGCAGGCGGAGGCGGCGGTCCGTTCTTCGTTCCGTCTTCAAATTTCGGGAAAGTCTCTTCCAGGACCTCTTTGGCCAGTTTCATAAGCTTCGGGGTCAGGTATTCCCTCGCAATTTCCAGCGATTCGTCGGTCAATTGAGGGGTGATCCGGATGAGCTTCTTCCCGGTCGGCGTCCTGTAAAAATCTACAAGTTCCCTGATCTCGTTTTCCGTGAAATGCCGGTCGTAAAGAGGAACAATTACGTCATCGATGTACTTGCCAAAATCGACCGATCCCGGAAGCCGCTCCCTGAACCTCTCGCTGAACGCAACATAACTCTCTTCGATCAAAGAGGACATCATGTTCTTTTCGGCTTCTGTCAGGTCACTGCCTTCCAGCGAGTCCTGAACCATTAGCGGATACGTGATCTCCATGGAGCGAAGCATCGAATCGGTGATCCCCTCGATCTGGTTTCTTATGTCGGTTGCTTCGAGGAAGTCATTGATGAGCTTTCGCTTGGAGTCGGAAATATCCTGTTGCGCGTTCGCGATGCCGCTGAAAATTAGCAAGAGCAAAACTGCGCCAGCGGCTGCCCGGTACTTCTTCATTTACTCGTCCTTTATAAAATCGATCGTGTCGATCACGCCAACTATCGCAGTGTCGACCGGACAGTCCTTGTTGCCCTCGGCCATACGGGCCGAGGACCCTCCGACAATCAGCACCTTTTCGTGAAAGCCCGCGCCGACGGTATCGACCGCAACGACGTAATCGTCCCGGTCCGAGCCGTCAAGGTTGATGGGCTTCACGACCAATAGCTTCTTGCCGCGAAGACGTTCGTCTTTCTGTGTCGAAACAACCGTGCCGAGGATTCTTGCGATTCGCATAAAGACAAAAAGGCCCGGCGTTCAATACGCCCGGCCCGGAATTCGCGGTTACTTGAGGACAACGGGAAGATTATCGTCGACGCTGCTGTGCGGCCTCGGGATAACGTGGACGCTCACAAGCTCGCCAACTCTTCGGGCAGCTGCCGCCCCTGCGTCTGTCGCGGCCTTGACTGCGGCCACATCACCTCTGACGATCGCCGTAACAAAACCGGCCCCGATCTTTTCGTACCCTACGAGATGGACGTTAGCGGCTTTGACCATCGCGTCAGACGCCTCGATCATCGCCACAAGTCCTTTGGTCTCAACCATTCCTAGTGCTTCTTGCATTTAATTTTCAAGCTCCTGGTGTGTTTGCTGAAAGAAATACAAATTTACAGTCTTTTGGGGAAATTAGCCAACGGCGGCCTTGCCATTACTGTCTTGACACGACGCTGTTTAGAAGTTCTATCAACTCGTCACGCGTAAATGAGATCTTTGCGCCGTTCGGCACCGAGGCGCCGTCGAGATCGCAAGTGACGCTTGTTTCGTGAAGATACCCGCAAGCCTGGCATCTGGCCGACTCATCAAGATAACCCGCACGCTCTCGAATGTGGATGAGTTTCTCGATCGAATCCGGAGGCAGATCGTTGGCGCCTCCAAGAGCTCTCGAAAGGATCGCGATCTTGGCAGTATGCTCCAGAGTTTCCATACGGTCGAACGCCTGCCAGAGGTCCTTGCCATAAGCCACCGCGCCGTGGTTCGCCATTAGAAGAGCATTGTGATGGGCCACGAAAGGCTTCATCGCATCGGTAAGTTCATCCGTCGAGGGCGTCCCGTAGTCCGTCAAAGGAACGCAGCCGAGCGTCAACACGACCTCTGAAAGGATGGGTTTGTCTATCGGCAGGCCGGCGACTGCAAACGCGGTTCCGTAAGGAGGATGTGCATGACAAACCGCAAGAACGTCCGGGCGGTTCTTGTAGATGAGAATGTGCATCGCCAGTTCCGACGACGCTCGCTTGTCGCTAAGCGCGTTTCCGTCGAGGTCGGTGACGGCAAGCGAATCGACAGTCATCCGGCCCTTCGAGGTCATCGTGGGCGTCGCGATTATGCGGTCTTCGCCAACCCGTATGCTGACGTTTCCGTCAGAGGCCACGACGTAGCCGCGCTCATACATCAGCCTGCCAACCTCGACGATCAGTTCGCGGGCTTCGGTCTCGTTGATATCTGAAGGCATCTGGAACGGTAAATGCGTAGCCTGGTCGAGAAGCGACCAGACCTGCACCCTTACAAAAATTTAGCCACAGAGTACCACAATTGACCGTCGTGAAGTAAAAGTCCGACGGTCAGATCGCGGCCCTGCGGCCAATCCGAAATCTATCTACGATCTAATTCCTTGAAGGCCGAGCTGCAGGCGCTTCAGGAGCAACTGGTGCATCCGGAATCGGAGGAGCCTCAAGTGGAAGGGGCGGCTCCGGCGCAACCGGCGGCATCGGCGGCTCAGGGACATCGAGCTCGAAAATGAACTCGTCTCTTTCGCCTCTGATCGTGATCTGACGCTTCATCTCGCAGTTCTCTTTACGGAGCCGATAGTTCTCCTCAAGGAGTTCCTTGTCTGCGTTGTAGTGATCAGACGTGGAAACCGTGGTAGTCGCCGCGGCGAACGGGTAGGCGAGAAGGATGCCGACTGCGAGCGCGAGAGTGAATGGAAGAGCTCGTTTTACAATCTCAAAAATCATCATTGCTATTTCCCCTTATAAATGTGTTTCTATCAGCTACGTCGATAATAGCAGATTAGATTCACACTTTTCACTCTTTTCCGTTTTTTCCCGATCCGGCTAGGAAATAAGAGAGGCTTTCAAGCGAGATAGTGAGGTCGATGGTCTTCAATTTTATCTCCTCATCCGCAAGAAGAGGCGTTGGTGCGAAGTTCATCACCGCTTTGATACCCGAAGCGACGATCATCTCAAGCACCCTTTGGGCGTATTCGGCCGGAACCGCGATCACCGCCACGTCGATCCCCTGCCGGTCGGCGATCTTGGCGAAGTCCCTTACATCGTAGATTTTTACGTCGCTGACCACCGTCCCGATCTTTTCGCGATCAGCGTCGAACAATGCCGCGACCTCAAAATTGGTCTGGCGAAATCCGTAATAATCGGTCAAAGCCGTCCCAAGCCTTCCGGCGCCGATTATCCCCACTCGATGATGGTGGTCGAGACCCAATATCTTGGTCAGCTGCTGACGAAGGTCCTCAACGTAATACCCCACGCCCCGCACCCCAAACTCTCCGAAACAGGCCAGGTCCTTTCTGATCTGAGCTGAGTTAAGATGGAAACGTTTGGCGAGGTTGTCGGAGGATACTGTTTTGCTCCCTTCGGCGGCGAGCTCGTTGAGACAGCGCAGATATATGCTGAGTCGGTTGGTCGTGAGTTCTGATATCTTCTCGGATTTCATCGGCCCAAGAATTATAAGTCACCGCAACCAATTTGTGAAAAACGTCACGAATGCATCCGATGTGCGCGGCATTGCGTTAGATTCGTGACTGTAATAAATTATCGTTTGTTTCAAGTGTGAAACACTATGATCTCTGCGATATCCGGCAAACTGCTTGAGAAAGACGCGGCAAGCGTGGTCGTTGACGTTCACGGCGTGGGCTATGAGGTCACGATCCCTTTGTCGACGTTCTACCTCCTCGGCGAAACCGGATCGGATGTTTCTCTCAGGATCTACACTTACGTCCGCGAGGATACCCTGCAGTTGTTCGGCTTTAGTTCAAAAGCCGAGCGCGGGCTGTTCCTCAAGTTGATCGCGGTGTCAGGGATAGGTCCCAAACTGGCGGTCTCGATGCTTTCGGGAATGAGTCCCGAAGAGATAGTTTCCGCGATCCGATCGGATGATGTTGCCAAACTAACTTCGATTCCCGGTGTAGGAAAGAAAACGGCCGAGAGAATGGTGGTGGAACTGCGTGACAAGATGGGCGACTTTGCGGCGGAGCCGGCCGCGAAGGCCGCAACCGCAACTGGAGAGGACGTTGAATCCGACGCATTCGAAGATGCGCTTTCAGCGCTCGTGAATTTGGGGTACAGGCCAAAAGCCGCGGAAAGAGAATTACGGAAAGCTGTACGCGAAGGCACGGAAATGACGGTGCAGAAGCTCTTGAAACGCAGTCTCCAACTCCTTGCTGGAAGTTGATTTCAACGTAGCCGCATAGATGAACGAATCTTTCGAGATCCCCGATATCAGGACTGGCGCTCCGGTCAGCGAAGAGGAGCGCCGGTTCGAGCTGTCCCTCAGGCCAACGCATCTCGGCGAGTACATCGGCCAAAGAAAGATAAAGGACAATCTGCGGATCTATATGAAGGCGGCGCTAAAACGCCGTGAAGCGCTCGACCACATTCTTCTTACAGGTCCTCCGGGAACCGGAAAGACGACACTCGCAGGGATCACTTCGAACGAGATGGGCGCCGAGTTCCGTTCGACCGCCGCGCCGATCATCGAAAAGGCAGGCGACCTTGCCGCGCTTTTGACTAACCTTGAAGAGGGTGACGTGCTTTTCATCGACGAGATCCACAGGCTGAACCCTGCAATCGAAGAGGTCCTGTATCCGGCGATGGAGGATTACAATCTCGACATAATGATCGGCCAGGGCACAGCGGCGCGTTCGATAAAGCTCGAGCTTCCCAAGTTCACGCTTGTCGGAGCGACGACGCGGCCGGGCCTTATCACTGGACCGCTTCGCGGCCGGTTCGGGATCGTCTTCCACCTGGACTTTTACTCGTTCGACGACCTTCAGACTATCGTCGAACGATCGGCCGGGATACTCAAAGTAGAAATAGATGAGAAGGGAGCGAAGGCGATCGCACGAAGATCGAGAGGTACACCGAGGATTGCGAACAGGCTTCTCCGGCGTGTACGCGATTTTGCGGAGGTCGATTATGACGGCGACATCACCGAAGAGGTCGCGATCGATGCTCTCAACCGGATGGAAGTGGACACGTTCGGGCTCGATGAGATCGATCGAAAACTTCTTATGACCATCATCGAGAAATTTGACGGCGGCCCGGTAGGGCTCGGTACTATTTCCGCCTCGATCAACGAAGAGAAGGATTCGATCGAAGAGATCATCGAGCCATACCTGCTTCAGATCGGGTTCCTGGACCGCACTCCCCGCGGAAGATGCGCCACTCGACTCGCGTACGAGCACTTTGGTATCGAGTTCCTTACGAGCGAACTGAAGTCGCCGGGACTCTTTGAATGACCCCAACCTTTTTCAGTCCGGCTCCCCGCCGGGTATACTCTAGATAAAAACCAGATTCCCTCTCCCGGAAATCAATATGAACACAAGAAGAATTGCGTTTGCGGTCCTGGTGACCGCGATCCTGTCGGTATCCATCTTCTCGCAACAAAACAGGTTCGAGGGCTACAACATCATCCTCGACGTCCCGGAAACTCAGAATGCACCGGCTTGCGCCGTAAGGTATTCGCCGCCCGCGACGACCGTAACGATCACCGATCTCGACCGCTCGACCCCTTTGAACGTGCGGGCCTGCGGCGGATCGAACGTTACTGCCGGCTCGGGAGGATCTGCAACATTGCGTTCCGGCGTCGCGAGTTCCTACTGGTGCTTTGAGGGCGAAGACGATTCCTACCGGGTCGATTTTCCCGGCGACCAGTATTCGGGAAGAGTTAGTTACATCTGGAGAGCCAATCCGGAGCCCAACGAGGCCGGGTTCTATAACGTCCGTGATTTTGGCGCCGTCGGCGATGGAAACACCGATGACACGCTCGCGATCAGGAGCGCGCTGGCTTATCTTGCGACCCGGAACGGAGGCATCCTCAAGTTTCCCGAAGGCGACTATGTGGTTGGTTCCACGGGAAGTTTCAGACCCCTGGTCATTCCTTCCGGTGTAACTATCGAGGGAGTCAGCGGCCTTCATACCGGAGCTTCGACCAACAACATGAAACGCGAGAACCCGAGCCGGATCAGGCTCAAGGGCACCAACCGGGCTCTTTTCAGGATCGGCGAATGCACTGAGTCCGTTGTTATGAGGGACATTGAGCTGATCGCTGAGAGTCCCGTCGGCACTTACGGTATCGAGGCATTGGGCGCGTATCTCTCTACCCAAAGCATAAGCCTCGAAAGAATTGTCCTGCACAGTTTCTATCGCGGCTTCTCAGTGTACGGGTTGCCGCAAACGAGCCTTAACTGGCAGGTTGACTACGTGAAGGTCAAAGAATGCCGCTTCATTTTTAATGCCGACGCGGCCATCTATACGAATGTCAGGAATTCCAACTGGCGCATCGAAGGATCGCTGTTCATAAATCCGCAGAGGACCCCGAACCGTGCGGCCGACTCGATGCATTTTGAACGTGTCGGGGCAGTGCTTGTAGAGGACACATTTGGCGGAGGATTCCCTTCGGCTTTGGGCGGGACTTTCATCAAGATGCTCGATACCGGACCACTGACCGTGATCGGTTCCGAGACTGAGGCGATGACGGAATCGTTTGTGTACAACGACGTCGAGAATCCGCTCGCCGGCGACTATTCCTATCCGATCACTTTTGTTAATTCCGTATTTGGCGACCCGATCATTTTCAAGGCCCGGAGGACGTTTGTGTCTACAGGAACTCTTTACGGACCGAACACGTTCAGGGCGGATCCACGTGTCCGCGTCTACTCGACGGGTGACCGGTTCTGCTACGACGGAAATATCCTGGCTTGCCGGGGCGCTACGAAGGAGAATTTCGGAAACGCGACCATCATTTTTATGACAGGGCAGCCCTCGGAAGGCCAGGTCCAGGGCCATCCGACCTACTTCGGAACGGATGTTGAATTCGGATCGCCGGTGAAGATGCCTTCGATACCTTTTAGATCGTTGCCAAGGAATAAAGACGACGGATCCATGGTTTTCTGCCCGGATTGCAGGCGCGATTCGGAACCCTGCCAGGGCGGAGGGAACGGAGCTCCGGCGATGGTCGTCAATGGCCGATGGACTTGCATGTAGCAGCCGTTCAAAGTTCAGTGTTCAAGGTTCAGTAATCAAAGAGCGCCGCGTGCAACATTCAAACTGTTCGGAGCAGCGCTTGCGCTGCGTACCAGGTTTCGAGTTTCAGGATCTCCGTCGGCCTATGGGCGAGTTTCAGAGTTCAGAGACCTCGCTCTAAACGAGTCGTTATACCTTTTCTGAAATCTGGAATTTGAGATTTGAAATTCGGCCTAAGGCTGACTCGCATGCACCGCTCTAAACGAGTCTAGCAAGCCTATCGAAATCTGAAATCTGAAATTCGGCCGCAGGCCGACCTGCAAGCGCTGCTCTAAGCGACGGTGCTTCGAGTTTTCCCTGTAACTTTGGACCTTGTGCGGTAGCCCTCCCTAACGGTCAGGCTTCTGACACTCAGTACTCATCACTATCCGTCCTGTACGTGCAGAAAGGCGGGCAAGCCCGCCGCTAAACGAAAACTCACCCGCTCTTATCTTTGAACTTGGAACCTGGATCCTGAAACTTGGAACCGTTTAGGAGCCCCCGTTTTCTCCTTCCTTTTCGTTGTGGTCCAGGAGCGAGGCGCTCGTTACGCGGTCGCCTTCGCTGGTCTTGATCAGCGTCACGCCCTGTGCGGAACGTCCCGTCTCGCGGATGTTCTTGACTCCGATCCTGATCAGCTTGGCCTGCTGGGTGATGATCATGATCTCGGAATCCTGCTCGACCGGGAACGACGAAACCACCTTGCCGGTCTTGTCGGTCGTTTTCATGTTGATCACTCCCTTTCCGCCGCGCTTCGTCAACCTATAGTTGCTTACCTCGGTCCGTTTTCCGAATCCTTTCTCAGAAACGGTCAGGATCTTTTCTTCACCTGTCTGACCGACCGCACAGACGCCTATCACGTAATCGCTCTTGCTGAGCTTTATACCGCGCACTCCGCGCGCCGCACGGCCCATCGGCCTGACATCCTCTTCGCTGAAACGGATCGCCATTCCGTTATGCGTTGCGATAATGATCTGTCGTTCACCATCGGTCTCGATGATGTCCAGCAGTTCGTCGTCCTTGTCAATGTTGATCGCATTGATCCCATTGACGCGTATGTTCTGGTAATCGGACAGCGCGGTCTTCTTGATCGTGCCCTTCCGGGTAACCATAGTTACGAACTTGTCTTCGGAGAAGTCCCTGACCGGCAATACACCAACCAGGCGCCTCGCGTTCGGAATGCTCACGAGATTCACGATCGCCTTTCCGCGTGCCGACGGCAGAGCATCTGGTATTTCGTGGACGCGCAGCTTGTAAACCTGCCCGTCATCGGTGAAGACCATTAGATAGTCGTGGGTCGAAGCAATGAAAAGATGCCGTACAAAATCTTCGTTTTTTGCCGTTGCGCCAAATCGCCCCTTTCCTCCGCGGCCCTGCCGAGAATAGGTCGCGATCGGAGTTCGCTTGACGTACCCCGCCTTTGTGACCGTGATCGCAACCTCTTCGTCCGGGATCAGGTCCTCGATGTTCAGCTCGGCGCCGGCATCAACGATCGTTGTCCTGCGGATATCACCAAACAGCTTTTTGACCTCTTCCAGCTCGTCGATGATCAGCTGCCGCAGTACGCTTTCGTTCGAAAGAATATTCTCGAGCTCGGCGATCAGCTTGATGATCTCTTCGTACTCCTCGACGATCTTCTGCCGTTCAAGGGCTGACAGCCTGCGAAGCTGAAGGTCGAGGATAGCCTGCGCCTGGATCTCAGAGAATTCGAGGCTGCCGATCACCTTCTCGAGCTGGTCGAGGAATTTTGCTTCCGAAGCATCGCCCGGGATACCGCGCCATTCCCTGACTTCCCGCAGATCGGTGAAATTAGCGGTCAGCCAGTTCTTCGCCTCGTCTACGGAACGCGAGTTCCGGATCAAGGGAATGATGTAGTCGAGCGCGTCGATCGCCTTGTTGAGGCCTTCCAAAATATGGGCTCGCGCCTGTGCCTTCTTGAGTTCGAACTCGGTCCTGCGGCGCACTACCTCCTTGCGGAAGTCGATGAACGCCTCAAGCATCTGCTTCAGCGTGAGGACCTTCGGCTGGCCGTCGACGATCGCAAGATTGATGATGCCGAACGATGACTGCAGAGGCGTTAGCTTGTAAAGGTTGTTGAGAACAACCTCTGGCACGGCGTCACGCTTCAGCTCGATCACGATCCGCATTCCCTCGCGGCTCGATTCGTCCCGGATCTCAGAGATACCGTCAAGCTTCTTAACATTAACGAGCTCGGCGATCTTTTCGATAAGCCGCGCCTTGTTCAACTGGTAGGGGATCTCGGTGATGATGATCGCGTTTCGTTCGCTCTTGCCGCGTCCGATTAGATCGATGTTCGCTTTGGCGCGAAGCCTCAAAATGCCACGGCCTTCGCGATATGCCTTGTGGATCTCTTCCCGACCGTAAATGAATGCGCCTGTCGGGAAATCGGGACCCGGAACCAGCTTGATCAGCTCTCCAATAGGTGTCTGAGGATCTTTCAGCAGCGCGACCGTTGCATCGACCACCTCTCCAAGATTATGCGGAGGTATTTTGGTGGCCATTCCGACGGCGATACCTTCTGATCCGTTTACCAGCAGATTCGGAATTCGCGTCGGAAGAACTACCGGTTCCGATAGAGATTCGTCGTAGTTTGCCTGAAAATCAACAGTCTCTTTCTCGATGTCGGCGAGGACCGAATCAGTCATCCGCTGCATGCGGACCTCGGTATACCTCATCGCGGCCGCGGAATCGCCGTCTATTGAACCAAAGTTCCCCTGGCCGTCCACAAGCGGGTAACGCATCGAGAAATCCTGTGCCAGGCGGACCACGGTGTCGTAAACCGCGGAGTCTCCGTGGGGGTGATACTTGCCGATCACGTCGCCAACAACTCTAGCGGACTTTTTATACGGTCTGTTATAATAATTACCGAGTTCCTGCATCGCCCAGAGCACGCGGCGGTGCACAGGCTTGAGGCCGTCCCTCACATCAGGAAGCGCGCGGCCGATGATCACGCTCATCGCGTAATCAAGGTAAGACCGCTTCATCTCGTCTTCAATATTGATCTGATCTCTTTCAGAAAGTGAATCCATTTATGCTCTGCCTTGGAACCAAAAAGGTTAGTGAAAAAGGGGTTAAGAATCTCGAAGGCGTGCCGGCTTGGAAGCCGAATAAAGACCCGTTTGAATAAGCTGTAATTGTATCGCGGTTGACCCTCCCGCGCAACCCGACAAACCTTTACAATTCCAAGCTTTAAGGTCCTTTTTTACTGGATCGGAACCCGCTCCTGGCGGCCTGCCAGACCCCGTCCCCCGGAGGTCAGAAAATGTCGACTACAGATACCGCAAAACCCGCCTCGCAAGAGGCTCGAAGAATACAGCGAATCGCGATCACTCTTCCCCTGAAAGTGGAGGGAAAGGACAGCCGTGCACAAGGCTGGGAAGAAGTAACGAGATTGAAAGACATATCGGCGTTTGGCGCCGGTTTCACTCTCAAGCGACCGGTCAAACGCGGCCGGCTGCTTCTTCTGACCCTGCCTATGCCGCGAAAGATGCGGTGTTTTGACTATCTCGATCCGCAGTACAGAATCTGGGCCATCGTCAGAAGATGCGTTCGTTTGGAAGCCGGTAACGGCGACACCTACCTCGTAGGCGTCGCTTTCATCGGCAGGGTCCCGCCAAAGAGCTATCTTGAGGATCCGTCAGTAATCTACGAGGTGGTTGACCGCGGGGACAAGGGTCTATGGAGGATCGAACGGGCTGAACCAGATCCTGACGAGGATCACCTGCCAAAGGAGGACCGCAGGCACTATCGTTACGATATGCCGATCAACCTTTCGGTCGAAGTTGTGGACGAAGAAGGCCGACTCATAAAGAGAGAGGAAACAGTTACCGAGAACATAAGCCTTTCCGGGGCTGCCGTATTCTCGTCGATCGATATCGAGGTAGGGTCATTCATCAAGATAAGCTGTCCCCAGTTCAATACCTCGATCAAGGCTGTCGTGCGTGGTAAACGGATCGGCCCTGACGGAATTCCCCGCCTGCATGTAGAGTTCATCGACAGTTACTTCCCGCTTGAGGGCATAGAATCCTGAGCTTCCACGGATCCTGAGGGGTTTGACTTCGAACGGCGAACGATTAGAATTCTGCCGAGTCTGCTTTCGCATTCCTCTCGCCGATGCCGCCCTCCACGCAAACAGAAGACGATTTTGATATGCCTTCGGCCGCTTTGGTAGCGTTCTTAAGGGCTGTCGGCTGGATCGTTGGCAAACTTGCGTGGGGGCTTCAGTACAAGAACAAAGAGCTTATTCCGGAAAAAGACGGCGGTCTGCTGATAGTTTCAAATCACCAGACCTACCTTGACCCTTACTGGATTTGCCTTCCCGTGCTGCGCCCGCTACGTTTCATGGCGTGGGACAGGGCGTTTGGCTGGTTCTTCATAGGTCCGGCAATACGAAAACTCGGAGCCTTTCCGGTTAACATCGAAAAAGGTTCTGTGGGATCGATGAAAGAATCGCTCAAGGTCCTTCGAAGAGGCGAGACGCTGGTAGTGTTTCCCGAGGGCTCGAGGGCGTTTGCCGACGGCAAGATGCTTGAGTTTAAGGACGGAGCCGCACGTCTCGCCATCTCCGCGGGTGTGCCCGTCCTTCCGGTGACAATCATTGGCGGAAACAAGGTCTGGCCAAGAGACACGGCATTTCCGAAGCCTCACAAAGTAACCGTGGTCTACCACGAGGTGATAGATGCCGCCGAATTCCTCCCGGACGAGGACAGCAGAACGAGAGCCAGGGAGCTAACAAAAAAGCTGCGCGAAGTCATCGGCGCAGCTCTCGAACCTGAACAGGATCAATCGTAGCATTTCTTACGGGCTGGGCAGCGGTGAAGGCGTCTTCGGGGGCTTTGGCGGATCGACCTTCGGGATATTCCGTTCCGCCAACCGTCTCATCTCCATCGCATCCCTAAGTTTTTTACGCTGCTCGGGAGTCATTCTTCGCAACTCTTCCCTAGTCGTCGGCAACCTCACCCCGCGCTGTCCCGGACGGATGGGACGGATCATCACGCCCTTGTCATCAATTACGAGATCTTCGCTATAGATCTTGCCATCCTTCATCTTGAACTCGAACTCGGTCCCGAGTTCCTTTTCCAGCCGACGGAGTTCCTCAAGGTCCTTTTCCGAAGGCCCGTAGATCACTGCTCCCGTTTCCGGCGCGGGAGCGGTCGGCGCCCTTCCTGTTCCAGATGCCGTTTGCGGCTTCGGGGAGGACGTTTCCGGCGCATCTTCTGCACCCGACACGGCCACCTCGGCTTCCGATGACGCCTCACCGGAAACGTCTGCGCCACCATCTTCAAGTGGTACTGCTGCTTCAGTATCGGAATTTGAAAGTGCAGATCCCGCAGGCTGTTCTGCGGTAGTGAACGACCCGTAATATACAACCGCTATCACCGAACCGACGAGCAACAAAGCCAACGCACCCACCGCTGCAAGGACTCGCGATCTCGAGAAAGTACTCTGAGTCACTCCGCCCCCGCCGATCGTTCCGCCCCGGTCGCCAAACTCCGTTTCCGGTGTCGCCAGTCGGGTTACGACGGAATCATCCGGAGCCCTAGGATCCATCACTTTCGTGCGAAGTTCAGAAGGTTCGGCGCTGTCAGCGTCGGGAATGATCCTGGTGTTCTGGGTTGAGAACGCACTGAACGCCGCCGGAGAGTCCTGCGCTTTCGTTTCCTGCTCGCGAACGGGTTTCTTGTGCTCGAATATCAGCTCGTAAGTTTCACGCGCCGTCTGCGGGCGCAGATTCGCATTCAGGGACATACACTGTGAAAGCGCTGCCGCAAACTCTTCATCCACCTGTTCGTGGATCTTGTTCGCCGGCAGTAACGTGTCCTCGTCCTCATTCATCACGTTCATGACGCGGGTCAATGCGTCTGCCGGAGCCTTGCCCGTGGCAAGGTGATAAAGAGTCGCAGCAAGTGAATATATGTCCGAACGGGGGTCGGTTCCGGTCCCTTGTATCTGTTCCAGCGAGGCGTAGTGCCGCGAGTAACCAAAAATACTGTTTGCAGCCGTCTTGTGGTTTGCGTCGGTCGGATTTCCCTTGGCGAGGCCGAAATCAAGCAGGATCACCTGTCCCTGCGGCGTGAGCTTGAGGTTCTGAGGTTTAATATCCCTGTGAATTATGGGGTTCTCTTGTCCGTGCAGGTACTCCAGCGCGTCAAGCAGCTGTTCGGTCCACTGACGGATGTCGCTCATCGGAAAGGCCTTTGCGGACCTTTCCATCATCTCGTGGAGATCTTCGCCCGAGATGTACTCCATCACGATGTACTGGCCGTTATCTTCCACAAAGTGGTCGCTGACCTTGGGCAGCGCGACATGCTTGAGGCTGTTCAAAAGCCTCGCCTCGCGCATCAGGGCTTTCCGGAAGTTGTCGTCAGCGATCAGTGTTTCCTTGATCGCTACGGTGCTGTTAAATCTCTCGTCAGTCGCAAGATAGACGGAACCCATCCCGCCCTGGCCGATCTGTCGCTCGACGCGGTACCTTTCCTGCAGTACTTGTCCCGTTTGAAGCATCTCCAAAACACCCTGTGTTCGACGGTTTCAGAATCACCGTTGATTCGAACTCGCGACCCCTAGAGGATAACCGAAAAACCTGTCTGGAAAAAACGAATGCTGAAGGCTCGGCTGTGATGCAATGTCCTCTCCGCGGGTTCGAATCATCCCTTATTAACCTGTTTTAGACGAATCCGGCGGCCGGCCGGTTCTATTTTTCCCAGTCGCCACAAATGTCGAACCACATCACGATTCCCTTCTGATCGCCAAATGGCTCATAGAATCGCTCGATCGTGCCGTCGCCGCACTTCCTTCCCGCGTTGTGCTTTTCATAGAATTCTGACCGAAGGAACGAATCAAGCGCGAGAGAATCGAAGCGACCCAGAAGCTTCAGGAGGCTTTCGGCGGCATAGTCTCCCACACCCTTGATCGAAAGCAGCTGCTTCTTCAGCTCGTCCGATGGGATTTCCGGGTCAAGCCACGACTCAGGTTCTACTTCGCCGTTCGCAACCGATGTCGCAAACTCCTTCAAATAATCCGACCGATAGCCCGCACGAATCACTTTTCGATAAAGATCGGAGGAAGCCGAAGCCATCGCCTCCGGGGTCGGAAAAGCACTTTTCCCTGACCTCGCTTTTGCTCCTAGTTTAGTCGCCAGCCTAGTCACCATCGCCTTGGTAAGCGCCCACGAGCAATTGGTGGTGCAGATGGTCTTCACGACGTCCTCAAAAACCGTAGGGCTTCGTAGCATCCTCCCTGCGTTCTTCTCGGCTATCCAGCCGAGACGCGCATCGCCGGAGACGGTTTCATACAGATCGCTGAAGTCGTGTTCAAAGCTGAAGATCCTCTCGAATCCTTTGGCGGCCGCTCTGATCTCCTTTTTCAGTACCGGACCCTCGACCCTTATTCCCGACCTGAATTTCCTGGCCGTCGCCTCAAACGCCTTGTTCCTGCCATCGGAGAAAACGTAAGAAAGCCCGCCGCTTTCCCGGTCAAAAGAGAAAGGAGCGAGCCCATACCATCCGTGGCTCAGGACCGTTCCCTCAAACGAGAATCGGTCAGGCGGTTTCAAATACATTAAGAACTGTTTGCTTGCAGCGATCTATCGTTTCGCCGGCTATTGATTGATGGCCTCCCTGAGGTTCTTAGCGAGCTGAGCATCAATATTTGCCAAACTGTTCGCCTGTTCCCTGGCCTTTTCAAGCATCGCATTTGACTGGGCGTCAGAACCGGCAGTTGCACTCTCGCGAAGATATACGAGCCCCAGATTAAAGCGAGCTCGGGCAAAAAGCGGTGCGATCTCGATCGCCGTGTTGTAGGCATCTATCGCCTTCGCGTACTGGCCCGTGACCGAGTACGCATTTCCAAGCAGGTAATAGCCGTCCGCGTAGTTCGGATTTTGCGGCGCGAACGTCTCAAGCCCTTCAACGGCTTTCTTGTACTCCGCTTGAGATCTTTGGGGCTGGTCCAGAAGACCGTAAGTCCTGCCCAGATAAAAGTGAGTTTCACCGTCCCCGGGTCTGAGCTGTAGCGCTCGATTGCAGTTCTGGAGAGCAAGCTGAAGTTCGCCGGTGTCGTTGTAAGCCCGGCAGAGGTTCGTAAACCCGAGATACTGGTTCGGATCAAGCTCTGTAGCACGTCTTGAATACTCGATCGCCAGCGGATTTCTGTTCGAAAGACTGTAATACCAGCCGAGATTGATGTGCAGCGTGGGATCCTCCGGGAACTTTTCGATGCCTTCCTGGGCGATCAGCACGGCCTCGCGCAGACGATTCTGCACCCTGAGCGTCTCCGCGAGATTCACATAGATCTCTCGAAGATCGGGGTTCACGCTTTTGGCGTTCTCGTATGACCTGATGGCATCGTCGTATTTACGAAGCCGCTGTTGTGCGTCGCCCAACAGAAGCCACGCAAGATCGGCAGCCGAGGTAGCGGATGAAAGTGCCTTCGACGCCATTGCTTCCTGATCAGTCCATTCGCCAACCCCATTGTGGCTCATAGCCTTGAGGTAATACACATTCCCGTTCTTGGTCCCGAGATCGATCGCCCTCTGATAAGAGCTGATCGCTCCGCGATAGTCCTTTTGGCCGTGGAGGATCTGGCCCTGGGCAATGTAAAAATAATCGTTCCCTGCGTCTTTGCCCAGCGCGGCACGGACGTCATTCATCGCCGCATCCCAGTTCTTCAAGGCAAAATTGGCACGCCAGCGTATCCCGTAGATCGCCATCGAGTCATAGCCCTGATCCAACGCCATTGTGAATTCGCTTATCGATTCGTCGTACTGCTGGAGGTTGAAGTGCGCGCTGCCCTTGTTGAAATGAGCAAGGGGGTACTGCGGCACGATCGCAAGCGCCCTTGCGTAATTGACGATCGCAGCCTGGTAGTTCCGTTGCCGGTACTGCGTATCTCCCTGCGCGACAAGCTGCTCGGCGCGGCGTCGATCCCGCCGGCTCTGGGCGTCAGCCTCGGACGGCAATGCGGCCAGTGAGACACACATCGCGATCACCATTACCAAATAGACTGTTAACCGCTTCATAATCTCGTCCTCGTCACTGAAGAATCGTCGGCAACGTCCTGGGTGTCTTTCTCGGAGTCGCCCTCGGCGTCGGAGTCTTGGCAGGCGTTTTGGCCGGAGTGCGAGCCGGTGTCCTGCCTGGCGTTCTACGGGGCGTCGCGCCCGTTGCTGGTGTCGAATCAGGTGACTCGTCGACATCGGGCGACGGCAATTCTTCCGGAGAAGAATCCGGCGTGACCTCCGGCGAAGCCATATCGGGCGAACCCTCGGGAGATTCCTCCCCGAACGGAGTCGTCAAAGGCGTTACCTCCGGGTTTGGATCTCCAAATCCGAATCCTCCACCCCAAAAATACCACCCGACAGCTCCGGCGGAACCGAGCACAAGCACCAGGATAGCGCCCATCCCGAGAAGGATCGCAACGTACTTTCCAGTCGAGCTTTTCCGTTCGGCCGGCGGGGACTCTTCGGGCGTAGCGGTCACTACAGACTCGCGAGGCTCAGAATCGTATTCTTGTTCCTCTTCTAACTCTTCCTCCGTCCCGACACCTGAGAATTCCTCCGTGAATCCAAAATTTTCAGGCTCCTCCGGCTCGACCTCCAGACCGTCAGAATCTGGCGGTGCCGCAGGAACTCCGGAGTCCGCGTACGCAGTCGCATCCAGGCCGACTCCTGCGACGGTCTTATCGAGTTCAGGCGAATCTTCCTGAGCGGGAGGCTCGTTCGCCAGTTCGCCGGAGTCGAAATCCTCGTTCGTAACGAACTCATCGACACTTGTCTCTCCCAGATCTTCACTCGTTCTATACGACGAAGCGCCCGGGAGAGGCGATGGCAGATCGGCCGTTGCTTCATCTTCGGCCGCCTGGGAAGGCAGTCCCGACATGACCTCGGTCTGCTCACTGACGACCGGCTCGGGATCTGGAGCCTGTGAGTTCGAGATCTCCGCGTACTCCTGCATCTGTGCAGAGTCGATCACCTCTGTCTTGTCGCCGTCAGTTTGCGGCGGCACAACCTCTGGAACCGGGCTCTCGGCAAGGACTTCGGGAATGCCGCCCGCGATAACTTCGGTCTTTTCACCGGAAATGCTGTCGCTATCTATGTCTCCCACGTTGAACGCGACAGTTTCAGCGGACATCGATTTCTGAAGTTCGTTGTAAGCCTTCCTCAGGCGCTTCTGCATTTCCCTTGCTGAAGGAAACCGCTTGTCCTGGTTCAGCGCCATTCCCTTCATGACCGCATCTGAGATAACCTCGCTGATCTCGCCGTTCAGCTCCGTCAGCGGCTTCAGAGGATCGGGTTTATCAGCAAGCAGAGCATCGGCTCGCGTTAGCGCATCCGGCGGAACTCGATTGGTCAGCAGATGATAAAGAGTCGCAGACAGAGCGTAGATGTCGCTCAATGCACTTGTCCCGGTTCCCCGGATCTGTTCCATCGGGGCGTAATGCGGCGTATATCCCACTACACTGCCGGACGTAGTGAGCTTGGTATGCCCGACGGAATGTTTCGAAAGGCCGAAGTCTAGTAGAACGATGTGATTATCGTTCGTTAGCTTCAGGTTCTGCGGCTTGATGTCGCGATGGATTATCGGGGGATTATGCGTGTGCAGATACGATAGGGTTTCCAGCAGTTCATCTGCCCAGAACAACACCCAGTTCAGTGGAAACGCCTTGTTTCCTGCTTTGAGCCTCTGCGAAAGATCATCTCCCGCAATATACTCCATCACGAGAAACTGCTCGTCGCCTTCGACAAAATGGTCGCTAACCTTGGGAAGGAAAGGGTGTCTTAACTGTGCAAGTGTTCGCGCCTCGTTTTCAAACGCATCTGTAAGCGAAGGGTCGTCCCCAACCGTCGTTCGCTTCAGAGCGACTGAATGCCCCAGCCTCTGATCTACGGCCAGGTAGACCTGACCCATCCCGCCCTTACCGATCAGTTCCCTGATCTTGTAACGGCCCTGAATTACCATCTCAGGTGCTAGTGGTTTCATCCGTCAGATCTATCTGTCTTCTTTCCCGGCTCCCCCGACCGGGGTCTCAACAACCAGTAGTTCTTCTTCAGGGATCATCGCTTCTTTGCCCGAATGCTGCCAGCATCTGCCTCCGCCTTTCACTCTGCGGGTACAAGCAGTTCCCTTTTTTGTTTCCGCTCCGCAAATGTATAGGGGAACAGCCTTAATTGTATCCGGCTTACGGACGTCCCGTGACATCTGTTCCGAATGGCGCGGCGCTGAAACCGATTCTGCGCGATCCGCGTGACCAGATAGGTCGACGACCGTCGGATCTGGTCTATCGGCAACGACATTCAACGCCTCGGCCCTCTGTTCCGCGAGCTTTACGGGAGATCGCATCAGATCTATGCGCCTTTCAGCCGTAACGATCGACGACCCGATCCCGAAAAGCCCGACCACAAGGCAGAATGCCCCAATGATCCTCGGCAGCCATTCATCCAGCTGGTTTTGAGTCTCGCACAACTCGCAAAAGCGGCGGCTGGTCCAGACGTGCCACTCGATCCGATCGATCTTCTCACCGCATTCGCAGCAGAAGTTCGGCCTATGACGCATAGCTTATCAATCTCCATAAGTGAGGTATGGAAAGATTTCCTGACGGAAACCCCGTAAGGACACAGCAAAATGGCCCTGCAAAAACCTTTGCATTATAACTTAAATGAATTCTGATGTTAAAATATTCGGCATACGCAGAGAGTACAACCGAGGGTCGGACAGCCGCGTCTGATTCTGAAATTCAGGTTATGAAACAGTTCTCAAGAGTCATTTCTGTGGCGATTTTATTCGTTGCCTTTGCCAGTGTCGCCGAAGCACAGGATCCCGTGGACGACGATGTAATCAGTGTTGACACCTCGATCGTACGCCTCAACGTCGGTGTCGTGAATCCGTCAGGATCCCCGGTCACAAACCTTTCCAGGAACGATTTCAAGCTTTTCGAGGACGGGGTCGAGCAGGAGATCGTCCGCTTCGAACCCGTCGCCGCCCCGTTCTCGCTAGTGATGATCCTCGATATGAGCGGCTCGACGCTCAGCTTCCGCCAGACCATAAGAACATCGGCGATCAGGTTTCTGGACGCACTGGCGGCCACTGATCGGGTCGCGATCGTGGAGTTCTACGATAAAGTAAATGTCCTCAATGACTTCACCACAGATCGCGAGAAGCTGATCCATTCGATCACGGTCGCGAACGGCCGCGGTAAAACTCAGCTGTACAAGTCGCTCGATACTGCGCTCGAAAAGCTTTCGAAGGAGGGCAGCCGACGAAAGGCGGTGATCGTTCTGACGGACGGAGTAGACACCGATGTCAGGAATCTCGATCGCGAGGTCCTCGGCCGCGTGGCCGAAGACAAGATGGCCGGGTTTATCGAGCCCGAAAATAGCTCGGCGCTGAATCAGGTACTTCGAAAAGCCTCGAACCAGGGGGTCACCATCTATCCGCTCGCCCTTCCGACCGGAGATCCGGCAAAGCTCGTCGACCCCTCGCCAATACAGGTCGCAATGTACTCTGCCGCGAGAGAACGGCTCGACATACTTGCCAGCCGCACCGGCGGGATGCTGAACACGATCAACAGGCTCGAAGAGATGGGGCGGCTTTACGCGCAGGTTGCAGGCGACATCAGGTCGCTCTACACGATCGAGTACCAGCCGGGAAACGAGAAGAAGGACGGAAAATGGCGCGAGATCAAGGTCGAATTGGCTCAGCCCGAGCTTATTCCGAGAACCCGCCCGGGATACTTCGCTAATTAGCTCCGAGTTCCTAGTTTCGAGTTCAAAGATCCAAGTTCAAGATTCAAAGAACGGTTGGTACATCGACCGTTTAGAGCTGCGCTTGCGGGTCGGCCTGTGGCCGAATTTCAGATTTCAAATTCCAAATCGCAATGGGCTCACGTGACTGTTGAGAGCCGAGCTTGCACTGCATAAGAAGCGTGAAGCGCGGCTCATGAGATTCGAGTTCCGCGCCGGACCGCGGGCATCCCTGCCCGCACCCGCTTCCTGCTCATTACTTTTCGTTCGTTCGCTTCGCTCATCGAAGGCACGGCTCCCTGCGCTTCAGTCACAAGCCGCTCACCGTGGGCCCTGGTGGATCTTTCAATCTTGAACCTTCGCCCCGATCTCGGAACCTGAAACTCGAAACTCGGAACAAAAAAGCGGGCAAGCCCGCCGCTAAACTGCTCACTGCTCACCGCTCACCGCTCCCGGCTCACCGCTCAACACTCACCGCTCACCGCTCATTGCAGAGGAATTCTGGAGTCCCGGAGAGAAATGGTTATAATGCGTTCGATCTCATAACCCATTCAGTTGAGACAATCGCCCGGAGCGACCCGGACGATGATAGACCTGCGAGCCCTTCTCCAGGCAACTTGGCCGCCGGAACTTCTCAACGCCACGTAGCCTGTTTACCCGGCAGGTGTTTGCCAGAGAAGCTGATCGTTTGTCCAGTTTCTTGGCTGGAATTCACATATTGTGTAAATGATCTGTTCAAACTGTAATCGCGAGAATTCAGCCGATGCCGCTTTCTGCAGGTATTGCGCTTCCCCATTGACCGGTTCCCAAGGCAGTGCACAACAGGCAAAGCCCGAGCCGGATCCTCCGCAGCAGGGTAAACAGCAGAACCAGCAATGGAACCAGCCTCCGCCAGCAGGCCAGCAGGCCCAGTTCGCTCCAAAATCCGGCGGCGGGACAAACCAGAAAGGAATTCTGGCGATAGGGCTGGTGGTTGCCGGCCTGTTCTGCTGCGGCCCCTTCACAGGAGTGCCCGCTGCTATCCTCGGATGGCTGGAGATGAACGCAATTAAGGAGGGCCGCTCCCCTCAGGACCAGATGTGGATGGCACAGGTCGGATTGTGGGGCGGGATCGTCGTTTCGATCCTGGGTACAATCGGATGGTTCTTTATGTTGATCCTCTCGATGGCGTCACAGCCCGCGTACTATTAGTCTAGTAATGAACGACCAGAACACAGCTACCGTAATCTGCGGCAACGGACACAAGCTTCCGCTCGACGACTCAAAATTCTGCAGCGTATGCGGTATTCCCCTAAGGGGCGGCACCCGCCCGCAGCAGGAACCGCCTGGCGCCAATGCCCCCGGCGATCAGAACCAGGGTCAGCATAGCCAAGGTCGGCCCAATGCAGTTACTTATTCCAACCCTCAGCACGTTCCCACGCCATCTTGCCACCGATGCAGAGGCACCGGCCACGGATTGAAGGCCGATGTTCACGTCTGCCCGGAATGCAAGTGGCTACGGCCCCTGACGGATGGGTATGGGATCGATGTTTCCGCATTCCAATGGGCCGAAGACGGCAGGGCGATGGCCGCGCTGAAGAAGGTAACACCGCTCAACGCCGCCGCGAGGTCAATCTCTGAAAAGGTCGGGAGGCGCTGGATAGAAAGCACTTTTAACGGTGTTCTGCTGAGCGATCAACAGATGCCGCAAATCTACCACGAAGGCGTTAGGGCGGCCCGCGTACTCGGGATGAACAGGATGCCGGATATATACCTGTCCGGCGAGCGTCCCTGGGACTGCCTGACATTCGGAACCGACGATGATTCATTCGTCGTTATCGGTTCAGCGTTGGCGGCGAGCTTCAGAGGCAAAGAGATCTTCTTTCTGATCGCGCGCGAGATGGGGCATTGCCGCGCGGGACACGCATTGTGGAAGTCAGTGATTCAATTCTTCTTGGGAGAACAGGGCCCCAAGAAGGGGTTTATGAGCGGCGGCGTTTTCGCAGCCTTGAGTCCATCGGCGTTGATTGGCGGCGCTATCGAATTGCCGCTGTTAGCCTGGGCGAGACAGGCCGAGATAACGGCTGATCGGGCAGGGATCCTTGCGATCGGCGATGAGGACGTCGCCCGAAAGGTTCTCCTTTCCTGGTCGCTCAAGTCATCGTTCCTGTTCCAGCAGATCAATGTAGATGAGTGGCTGAAACAGCAATCAGCTACACAGGACGATTTTTCAAGACTTTCAGAGCTGACCACGACCTCGACTCCCTATATTTCGAGACGGCTCAAACTGCTGTCCGAGTTCGCGGTCAACCCCGATTTCCACCGCTGGAAGGACCTCATATCCGGTCTGGTTGAAAAGGAACGAGAACGGAACAGGGCCGAACGTGAAAAGGAATTGGAGAAGAAATTTTTGAGAATTAAGTGCTCCGCTTGCGAGGCTTCGATCAAGATCCCGAGGGAAGTGCTTGAAGGAAAGAGCGAGCTGCCTGTTCGGTGTCCGGAAATCGATTGCAGGGCGATAACGCGGATAAAGAAAACGGCAAAGAAACAGGAGAATTCCAACCCGGAGAACAAATCTCAAGCTGCAGGGAGGCATATGAACTATGGCGAATGAAGAAAGCATAACTATCACGGAAAAAGACGCCGAGGGTAACGAAACGACGATCGAGATCACCACTTCGAAAGCCGACGACATCGATCTTGATGGCGACGGCGAGGCGGAATCGCTTGTGGAAGAAGTGGTCGAAGCGCTTTTCGATGTTGAGATCGGCGACTCCGAAGGTTCTTCGGACCATTCGGTCGATGAACCGGCCGAGTTCGATTCCTCTTCTGAAGATCCGGCGGCACCCGATCTTGAAGCCGCGGCCTTTGATTCAGGCACTTATGACCTGGATTCGCTCGGGATTGACGCGGAGGTACCGGATGCAGGTCAGGGTTCAGAGACCGCCTTTGCCGAGTCAACCGGTTATTCGGAGCTCGACGCACAGGCCGAGATGGAAGAGATGGAGCAGAACATGCACGGCGAATCCGCGCGCGAAGCTCAGGAAGCGGCTGATGCATTCGTTGAGGAAGGAGACTACGAAGCTGCTGCACAGGCTCGCGAAGTAGCGGAGGCCGAGGCTGCGGCCGCGGGTGACGAAAGTATGCTCTCGGGCGCCAGTTCTGATGAGCTTGAAACAGCGGCTGCAAAACAGGCAGAAGCGGAATCGCTTCAGCAGCAGCAGGCGGAACACGCCCGCGAAGGCGACTACGAAGCCGCACTCGAAGATTCTAGAGCTGCCGAACAGGCGGTCGAGGATTCCGATTTTGCAGCGGGCGGTCCGGACCACAGCGGCCAGGCGGAAGCCGAGCGAGGCGAGATGGAGTGGGCCGTCTGGGAACAGGACATCGCCGACGACAACGCACGCGATGCCGCAGCGTACGCCGCAGAAGGCGATACGGACGCGGCCGAGGTCTACGCCGATGCCGCGGTCGATGCTCAGGAAGCGGCTGACCATCACGGCGATTTGGGCGAACACGGAGGCGACGTTTCGGTCTACGATCCCACTTCGGATGTAGCCTCCGGCGGAGTCTATGATCCTTCGACGGCTCAGGCCGACGCGGACTTCGACTCGGGCATCGACGCGGCGGACACATCGATCGATACGACACCGGACTTTACTGAGTAGTTTTCGACAGTTCCGAGTTCCTGGTTCCGAGTTCCCGGCGGGCGAGTTTCCGTTTAACGGCGGGCTTGCCCGCCCTGCCGTTTAGATCAGCGCTTGCGCTGCCTCTCTGTTTAAGGTTCAAGGTGAAGACGTGCTGGAATGGCGGAAACGCGACCGTCAGGAAGGGTGCCTGAAGCGCTAGCCGAACGATCCACCGGACGAATGCAGAAACGCGACCGTCAGGGAGCGTGCCTGAGACGTTAGCCGAACGATCCACCGGACGAATGCAGAAACGCGACCGTCAGGGAGCGTGCCTGAGGCGCTAGCCGAACGATCCACCGGACGAATGCAGAAACGCGACCGTTTACAGCAGCGCGTACGTTGGGGAAGACGTGCGAAGCGCGGCTCATGAGATTCGAGTTCAGCGCCGGACCGCGGGCATCCTTGCCCGCACCCGCTTCCTGCTCGTTGCTTATCTTTCGTTCGCTTCGCTCATCGCAGGCAGGGCTGCCTGCGCTCCAGTCAATATCAGATCACCGCTCACCGCTCACCTCTTCCTGCTCACTGCCCACCGCTTCCTGCTCACTGCCCACCGCTTCCTGCTCACTGCCCACCGCTTCCTGCTCACT